>JACCDW010278570.1_pt1 | contig 67445 bp, 52 predicted proteins | sample 7449781 | NCBI WGS metagenome assembly JACCDW01 (sample SAMN15323449, study PRJNA562643) | freshwater metagenome | isolation source: river surface water | place: USA:Blue River Watershed | collected 2017-08-18
AATGTGCCGGAATGAAAAGGGCGCCCATCGGGCGCCCTTTTGCTTGGTGAAGGTGGCCGCGCTCAGTCGCGCTTGCGTTTGTCGGTCGTCTTGCAGGGCTTGCAGACGTAAATCTTGAAGATGCCGCCACCTTCGTCCGGCAGCATCTCGAAACCTTCCAGCTCCATCTCCTTCTTGCACTTCGGGCAGATCGGGGTGGCCGGCGGGGTGACCTTGGGGGCCGACGGTTTGGTTTCCGGCTTGGTCTCGGGCTTGCCGTCGGCGGCGACGCCCAAGGTGAAGAGGCCGCAAAGCAGACAGGCGAGCAGGGCGGGGCGGAGGGGCATGACCAGAGCCTGAGGTTTCCGGTCGGGTACGGAAAGGCAAAAACCATGCGAATGTTTGCGTCGGCTTGATATGCGACGGCGACCCACTAGTTTGCCCGGATGCGGCGAACCCTGGTCCCTCTCCTTTTGCTCACGGCCCTGCCGCTGGTGGCGGCGGTGGATTTCGACCACGAAATCGTGCCCTTGCTGCGCAAGCATTGCGGGGAATGCCACACCGGCGACAAGCGCAAGGGCGGCTTCTCGATGAACACCCGGGTCGCCTTGCTCGAGGGCAGCGAGAACGGCGCCGTGCTCGTGCCCTCCGACGTGGCCCACAGCAAACTGCTCGAACTCGTGACGAGCGCCGATCCCGATGTGCGCATGCCGCCGAAGGGGGATGGGCTGAGTCCGGCGGAGGTGGCGCGCTTGAAGGCGTGGATCGCCGAGGGCGCGGTTTGGACCAACGGTTTCGCCTTCAAGCAACCCGCGTACGAACCCCCGCTGAAACCGCGCGTCCCGGTGCTGCCCGCGGCCCAGGATGGCCGCGACCACCCCATCGACCGCGTCCTGGACGCCTGGGTCAAGGGGCAGCAATTGCCGCGGCCCACCGTCGCCGATGATGCGACCTTCTTGCGCCGCGTGCACTTGGATCTCGTCGGGGTCTTGCCGACGGCCGCCGAAAGCGCCGCCTTCCTCGCCGACCGCTCCCCCGACAAGCGGGCCAAGCTCGTGAAGGCCTTGCTGGCCCGGAATCTCGACTACGCCGATCACTGGATGGCGTTCTGGAACGACCTGCTGCGCAATGATTACGCCGGCACGGGCTACATCGATGGCGGCCGGAAGCAGATCACCGGTTGGCTGTACGCCGCCCTCGCGGAGAACAAGCCGTACGATGCCTTCGTCCGCGAACTCATCGCGCCGGCGCCGGCCAGCGAGGGGTTCGCGAAGGGCATCATCTGGCGCGGGAGCGTGAGCGCGGGCGCCCGCCCCGAACTGCAGTTCTCCCAGAGCATCTCCCAGACTTTCCTGGGCATCAACATGAAGTGCGCGTCCTGCCATGACAGCTTCATCGATCGCTGGAAGCTCCGCGACGCCTATGGCTTGGCGGCCATCACCTCCAACCAGCCTTTGGAGCTGGTGCGCTGCGACATCCCCACGGGCAAGACGGCGGTCGCCGCCTGGCCGTTCCCGGAGCTCGGCCAGGTCGATCCGACCAAGCCGCGCGCCGAGCGCCTGCAGCAGTTGGCCGCGCTCATGACGCATCCGGAGAACGGCCGGCTGCAACGCACCATCGTCAACCGACTCTGGCACCGGCTCATGGGCCGGGGGATCGTCCATCCCGTCGACGCGATGCAGACCGAGCCCTGGAACCAAGACCTCCTCGATGTCCTCGCCAATCGTCTCGTGGAATCCAAGTATGACCTGAAGGCGGTCTTGGAGTTCATCGCGACTTCGCAGGCCTACCAGTCGCGGACCGAAACCTTGACCCGCACCGCCGACGACAAGGGCTACGTCTACCGCGGGCCGCGGGCCAAGCGCCTGACCGCCGAGCAATTCGTGGACGCCTTGTGGCGTTTGACGGACACCGTGCCCGGCAAGGTGGACGCTGCGGTGGCGCGCGCCCCGGCCGGCCGTTCCGCGGTCAGCTGGAAGGCCCAACCCATCTGGTCCAACGACAAGGTCGGCGGCGCGCTTCCGGCCGTCGGCGAGGCCCGCGTCTTCCGCTTCCGCTTCCCCCTCGCGGCCATGCCCGCCGCGGCCCGCTGCGTCGTCACGTGTGACAATTCCTACGAACTGTTCGTGAACGGTCGGACCGCATCCAAAGGCGACGACTGGCAGACGCCGGACGGCCTCGACCTGACTTCCCACCTGCGTGCGGGCAACAACGAGTTCCTCGTCGTCGGCCGCAACGCCGGCAAGGCCCCGAACGCCGCGGCGCTTTGGATGCAGGTCACGTTGGTGGACGCGCAAGGCAAGGAATCCACCTTGGCGACCAGCGCCGCTTGGGAGTGGACGGTTCCCGGCCCGACCGCCCGCGGCCTGCCCGCCGCCACCGCCATCTGGAAACCCGTGGCGGTCTTGGACGACACCCCTTGGGCGAAGGGCGTTGCGCGCCTGCCGGAGGCGCTCGCTCGGCTTGCCGGGACCGGTGGCCCGCCCGCCCGCGCCTCGTTGGTGAAGTCCGACCTGCTGCAGCGCTCCCTTGGCCGGCCGAACCGCGAACAGATCGTCTCCATGCGCCCCAATGAATTGAGCACGCTGGAAGCCATCGACCTCGCCAACGGCCAAGCCTTCGCCGACCTGCTCGGCCGGGGCGCCACCAACCTCCTGCGGCGTCCGTGGAAGTCGCCCGACGATTTCACGCAGTGGCTCTACGCCTCCGCCTTGTGCCGCTCGCCGTCCGCCGCCGAACTCAAGGTGGCCCAGGAGATGCTCGGTTCCCGCCTCACCGAGCAGGGGGTCGCCGATTTGCTTTGGGCGGTTTGCATGCTGCCCGAATTCCAGACTATCCGCTAAACACCATGTCCCTTCCTCACGGTCTTCCTCTCGATCCCGCCTTGCCTGAGCCCTTGGCGCGGCGCGAATTCCTGCGCCTCCTCGCGGGCGCGGGTTTGGCCACGCTCTCGCTCGGCGCCCCGAAGCTCCTCGGGGCCGACGACAAGGCGGTCGTCCACCCGCCCGCCAAGGCGGATGCCTGCATCCTCATCTGGCTCGCCGGCGGCATGGCGGCGCCCGAGACCTTCGATCCGAAGCGCTACGCACCCTATGAGAAGGGCCTCGAATACAAGCGCGTCCTGAGCACCTTCCCCGCGATCCCGACGTCGGTCGACGGCGTGCGGATCTGCCAAGGCCTGGAGTCGATCGCCCAGGTCATGGACCGCGCCACGCTCATCCGCTCGGCGGTCCAACCCGACCTCGGCAGCATCCTGCACTCGCGGCACCAATTCCATTGGCATACCGGGTATGTCCCACCCCAGACCGTGGCGGCGCCGCACATCGGGGCCTGGATGGCGCGCGTGCTCGGCCCGCGCAATCCCGTGATGCCGGCGTTCATCAACATCGGCCAGCGCCTCGAAGGCGTCGGCGAAAGCGAGGAACTGAAGTCCTTCACGACCGGCGGCTTCTTCGGCGGCGAGTACGGGCCGATGAACCTGCCTTTCCCGGAGGACGCCGCCGCGGCGGTGCGTCCGCCGAAGGGCATGGACACCGGCCGTTTCGTCAACCGCGACAAGGAGTTTCGTCGGTTGGTCGACGCGACGCCGCACCGCGATCTGCTCAGCGATTACCAGCAGGAGTCGATGCTCCGCTCGATGGACAACGCCTATCGCCTCCTCAGCGCGAAGGAGCGCGCCGCGTTCGACCTCTCCCTCGAGCCCAAGGAAGTGCAGCAGGAGTACGACACCTCGCGCTTCGGGCGCGGGTGCTTGCTGGCGCGTCGCCTCGTTGAAAACGGTGCCCGCTTCGTCGAAGTGACGACGGAGTACGTGCCCTTCTTCCAGTGGGATACCCACGGCAAGGGCCACGACATGGTCGCGAAGATGCACAAGGAGATCGACCGGCCGATCGCGCGGCTCATCCGCGACCTCGAGGCCCGCGGGCTCCTGGACCGCACGTTGGTCGTCATCGCCAGCGAGTTCAGCCGCGATGCGATGATCGAAGGCCGCCCCGGCTCCAAGGCGGGCGACCAATCCTTCCATAAAGGCACGACGATCGAGAATCCTGACCACTACGGCTTGCACCGCCACTTCACGGGTGGCACCAGCGTGGTCATGTTCGGCGGCGGCGTCGGCAAGGGCAAGGTCTACGGCGCCACCGCGGATGAACGTCCTTTGGTCGCGATCAAGGATCCGGTCTCCGTCGAGGACATGCACGCGACCATCTTCACGGCGATGGGGATCAGCCCCAAAACCGCTTTCGACATCGAAGGTCGGCCCTTCTACGCGACCATCGACGGGAAGGGTAGGCCCGCGAACATCTTCGGCTGATCAGCGCAGCGCGCGGAGGGCTTCCGCCTGGGCCGCGATGGCCGTGCCGATGAGTTCGTCGGTGCGGCGCATCGCTTCGGGCAGTGGCATTTCCGCTGGTTTGACGGCAACCAGGAGGTCGAAGCAGGCGCGGAGTCCGGGGTCGTCGGTCACGCTGCCGGCGACGCCGACCACTTTCTTGCCGAGGCTTTTCGCGAGCCTAGCGACGCCGACGGGCCCCTTGCCTTGGAGGCTTTGGTCATCGAGTCGGCCTTCGCCGGTGAAGACGAGATCCGCTTGGCGGATCCGTTCGGCGAGGCCGACCTGCGCGGCGACGAGCTCGAAGCCGCTGGTCAGTTTTCCGTCCGCGAAGGCCATGAGCCCGAAGCCGAGCCCGCCGGCGGCGCCGGCGCCAGGGGTGTGCTGATGGTCCGCGCCTGTGACCGTGGCCGCCAACCGCGCCAGATGCGCGAGCCGCGCCTCGAACCAGCCGAAGTCGGTCACGCCTTTCTGCGGCCCGTAGACGCGCGTGGCGCCGCGTGGTCCCAGCAAGGGGTTGTCGACATCGCACGCGACCAGGATCTCGGGCAGGACGTGCGGTGGGCGCTCGATGCGCACGGCGTCCAGGACCGAGTCGAGCGTGGGTTGGAAGGCGGAACCATCCGCGCGGAAGAAACGCCAACCCAACGCGACGGCGACGCCGAGACCACCGTCGTTGGTGGCGCTGCCGCCGATGCCGAGGATGACCTTGCGGGCGCCGCCGGCCATCGTCGCCAGCAACAGTTCGCCCGTGCCGAAGGTCGACGCCCGCTTGGGTTGAAGCGGGAGGTCCTGCACCAAGGCTAGGCCGCTGGCCGCGCTCATCTCGAGGATGGCGACCTGCGTCGCGGCAACCCAGCCGTACCGGGCGAGTCGCGGACGGGCTTGGGCGTCGAGAACCGTCGTTTCCCGCCAGACTCCGGCGAGCGCCGCCACCATCGCCTCCGTGGTTCCTTCGCCCCCGTCGGCCATCGGGCAGGCATCGAAAACCGCTTCCGGGAAGACCTTTTCAAGGGCGTTTTCGCAGCTCCGCGCCACGCCTTGCGCCGACAGGGCGCCTTTGAACTTGTCGCTGGCCAGGAGGATACGCATCGGCGGCTTCTTTTAGCATCGTTTGTCCGGACGGGGAAGGGGATTCCGTCTTTTTGGCCCCCCGAGTCCATCCCTCTTGCATCCCCTCCCGGAGGCTTTACTTTCTTGAGTAGTCCCCCCTAACGGTCCCCTGCGGAACCTACCTACTTGGGGCGCTGTTTAATTCCTTACCCGTTTTCCGTTGCCCATGAACGCCCTCCTGCCCCGCCTGACCCTGCTTGTCGCCCTCGGGTGCGCCGACGTTGCCCTCGCGGCCGAGACCGCCCCGGAGCCGAGCAAGGCCGGCCTCGAGTTCTTCGAGAAGAACGTCCGGCCCATTCTGTCCGAGCATTGCTACAAGTGCCACTCGATCGCCGAAGGCGCCTCGAAGGGCGGCCTCATCCTCGACTCCCGCGACGGCATGCAGAAGGGCGGCGACGAAGGCCCCGCCGTGGTCCCCGGCAATCCCGGCAAATCCTTGTTGCTCCGCGCGATCACCTACACCGACAACGAGCTTCAGATGCCGCCCAAGAAGGCCGGGGGCAAGATTCCCGACGCCAAGATCAAGGTGCTGGAGGAATGGGTCAAGATGGGGGCTCCGGCGCCCGTCGGCGCCGGCAACAAGTTGACGGGCCTTTCGCAGAAAGCCCGGGAGCACTGGGCCTTCAAGCCCGTCGTGAAGCCGGCCGTTCCGGAAGTGAAGAACAAGCTCTGGGTGCACAACCCGATCGACGCCTTCGTCCTCGCCAAGCTGGAATCGGTCGGCCTGCAGCCCAACCCCGCGACCAATCCGGAATCCCTCCTGCGCCGCATCCACTATGATTTGGTCGGCCTGCCGCCCGCGGCCGAGAGGGTCTACAGCTTCAGCACCCAATACGCCGCGGCGGTCATGGCGGATGGCGCCAGCCTCCAGCGCGGCCAACCGGCGAAGGCGGTCGATGCCCTCATCGCCAAGGAAGTGGATGAGCTGCTGGCTTCGCCGCATTACGGCGAACGCTGGGCGCGCCATTGGCTCGATACCGCCCGCTACTCGGATACGCGCGGGTTGGCGGTCGACCAAGGCAACTCGCTTTTCGAAGACTATCGCTACGCCTACGCCTGGACGTTCCGCAATTACGTCATCGACGCCATGAACGCGGATAAGCCCTACGATCAGTTCATCGTCGAACAGCTGGCCGCGGATCGCCTGCCGGACCTGAAGAAGGAAGACCCGCGCCTGGCGGCGCTGGGCTTCATCACCGTGGGCAAGCGCTTCGACAACAAGGACGACACCATCGACGAGCGCATCGACACCACGACCAAGGCGTTCCTGGGTCTCACGGTCGCTTGCGCCCGGTGCCATGACCATAAGTTCGACCCCATTCCCGCCGCCGACTACTACTCGCTCCACGGCATCTTCGCCTCGACGATCGAGCCGTTGCAGCGCCCGGCCATCTCCTCCCCCGACGCCGCCGCCCAGCGCGCGGACTTCGAGAAGCGCCTCAAGGCGCTCCAAGAGGAGAGCGCCGCCGGCTTCTACGAATACATCCGCGAAATGCGCGCCCGTTACAATCGGGAGATGGCCGGCCGTCTCGTCGCGACGACCTTCAGGCGCGGCTCCGCCGAATGGGGCGACGTCAACGAGCGCTACAAGCTCGAAACCCCCTTGCCGGACTTCGAGCCCATGCGCGTGCAGATCGACTCGCCCATCACCGGCCCCTTCGCCCGTTGCGCCGCGATTCCCGTGGCCGAATTCGCCGAACGCGCCCCGGCGGTCATCGCGGCCGCCCTCGCGGACAAGAAGTATCCGGTGAACCCGCTGATCGCGGCCGCCCTCCGCGACCTCAAGCCCAAGACGATCGACGACGTCGCGCTGGCCTACCAGAAGGTCTACAACGACGCCAAGGACTCGATCCTCGCGCACATCGCCCGCTGCGCCAAGCCCGGCCACAGCAGCAAGGAGACGTCGCCCGCCGTCGCCCAGCTGGCCAACTACCCTTGGCCCGTGCCCGACGTCGAAAGCATCTTGGACAACGAGGAGCTCATCGCGATGTTCAACTCCCGCAAGTTCTGCAACGATTGGCAGAACCGCCCGATCTACGGCGGCCAGAACAACCGTGCGCCCGCCCGTCATTTCCGCTTCACGCAGATCAACGAATTGCGCCTGACGCACCCCGGGGTGCCGCGGGAAGCCATGGCGGTGGCCGACGCCGATAATCCGCGCGACAGCTACGTCTACCTCCGCGGGGACCGGAACAAGCGCGGCCCCGTCGTCCCGCGGCAGTTCCTCGACATCCTCTCGGCCGCCCCGCGCAAGCCTTTCACCCAGGGCAGCGGCCGCTTGGAGTTGGCCAAGGCCATCGCGAGCAAGGACAACCCGTTGACCGCGCGTGTCGCCATGAACCGCGTTTGGCTCAAGCACTTCGGCGAGGGCTTCGTCTCCACGCCTGATGACTTCGGCAACATGTCCGAGAAACCCTCGCATCCCGAGCTGCTCGATTGGCTCGCCAGCGAATTCATGGACAACGGTTGGTCGCTCAAGCGGATGCATCGCCTCATCCTGACGAGCGCGACCTACCGCCTGGACTCCAATCCCAACGTGAATCCGCTCGTCGCGCGCAAAGGGCCCGTCGATCCGTTGAAGCTCGACGCCGGCAACCGGCTCCTCTGGCGCGCCAACCTCCATCGCCTCGACTTCGAGGCCATCCGCGACTCGATGCTCAAACTCACGGGCAAGCTCAGCCCGGCGGTCGGCGGTCAGCCCGCCAACATCACCGACGAGCCGTATTCCTACCGCCGCAGCATTTACGGCTACGTGGACCGCTTGCGCCTGAGCGACACGCTCTCGCAGTTCGACTACGCCGATCCGGACATGACGAACTCCAAGCGCGGCACGACGATCGTGCCCCAGCAGGCCTTGTTCTTCATGAACAACCCGCTCTCGGTGGAGGTGGCCCGCGCGGTCGCCGCCCGGCCGGAAGTGGTCAAGGCGATGTCCGAGGACGCGCGCATCAACGCCATGTTCTTGGCGCTGTTCCAGCGTCGCGCGAACCCCAGCGAAATCCGCTGGGCCAACGATTTCCTTTCCAAGCAGCGCACGCTGACCAACGAGGCGAAGCGGGCGGTCGCGGCGGGTAAGGCGGCCCCGACTCCGCCAGGGGCCACGCCTGCGAAGGGAGCCAAGACCGTCGCAAAGGATGGTAAGGCGAACGAAGCCAAGGGTAAGGCCGTCACGGCGGTCGCCTCGAAGGCGAGCCCCGCGGCCAAGACCGGGGTGGCGACCAAGGACGCGGGCTCGATGATGGAGGGGGGCGGCATGATGATGGAAGCCAAGACCAGCGGTGGCGCCGAAGGCGTCCTCCAGAATGTCGGGGAAATGGTTTCTCGTAACCCCTTGACTCCCATCGAGTTGCTGGCCCACGCGCTGCTGCTTTCCAACGAATTCGTCTACGTCAACTAAGCTGGTCCGGCTTCGTTTTGGCAGGCCAGGGTCCGTCCGGACCCTGGCCTGTCTTTTTGGTCATAGCACCCGCCGAATCTCCCGCTTGCACTCTCTCGTGCTTAATAGAGAATTATTGCCAGAAACCCCCTGATAGCGCGTCCAGCTTTCCCCCAAGCTCAAGCGTCCTAGCCCCACCTGTTTTCCCTTTCCTTATGCGTCGGCCCTCTGCTCATTTCCCTCTGACCCTGCTTCTCGGCGTGCTCCTTGCATCGAATGCCTCTGGACAAGAGATGCAGGAGATGGCGATGAAGGCCGCCGCCGCCCCCGCCAAGGTGGAAGAAAAGATGGATCCGGCGGGCTTGGAGTTCTTCGAGAAGAACGTGCGCCCGATCCTGTCCGAGCGTTGCTACAAGTGCCACTCCGCCGCCGAGAGTTCCTCGAAGGGCGGGCTCGTGCTGGATTCGCGCGCCGCGATGCTCGAGGGCGGCGACCAAGGCCCCGCGGTCGTCCCGAACAACCTGAAGAAGTCCCTGCTGATTCTCTCGGTCCATCAGACCGACCCCGAGCTCTCGATGCCGCCGCTCAACAAGGGCGGCCCCAAGCTCAGCGACGAGCAGATCAAGATCCTGGAGAAGTGGGTGATGATGGGGGCGCCCGCCCCCGTCGGTTCGGGCGTGGGCAAGCTCACCGGCCTCTCCCAGAAGGCCCGCGACCACTGGGCCTTCAAGCCGATCGCCACCCCGGAAGTCCCCAGCGTTCGCAACCAGGCCTGGGCGCAAAACGAAATCGACGTCTTCGTCATGCAGAAGCTGGAGCAGAACGGCCTGAAGCCCAATCCCGCCACGGACGGTGATTCCTTGCTGCGCCGCCTGACCTACGACCTGCACGGCATGCCGCCCACCCCGGCGGAGTCCGATGCCTTCGCCCGCGAGTACGACGCCGCGGTCGCCCGCGACGTCTTCGCCCTGCGCAACGGGCAGCCCGCCCGCGCCGCTACCGTCGTCGTGGAGCGCGTCGTCGACCGTCTCCTGGCTTCGCCGCGGTACGGCGAGCGCTGGGCCCGCCACTGGCTCGACACCGCCCGCTATTCCGACACGCGCGGCAACCGCCGGGACATCGAAGGCGAACGCTTCCCCAGCGCCTGGACCTACCGCGACTACGTCATCGAAGCCCTGAACACCGACAAGCCGTACGACCAGTTCATCATCGAACAGCTCGCCGCCGACCGCCTGCCGGACCTCGCCAAGGACGACCCGCGCCTGGCGGCCCTCGGTTTCATCACGGTCGGCAAGCGGTTCGACAACAACGACGACACCATCGACGAACGCATCGACACGACCACGAAGGCCTTCCTCGGGCTGACGGTCTCCTGCGCGCGTTGCCATGACCATAAGTTCGACCCGATCCCGGCGGCCGACTACTATTCGCTGCACGGCATCTTCGCTTCGACGATCGAGCCGATGCAGGAGCCGGTGATTCGCGGCACGCGCATCGGCAACGCGGCGGAGCGCGCCGATTACGACCGGAAGATGCGCGAGCTCGTGGAGTCGAATACGCGCGGGTATTACCGTTACATCGCGGCCCAGTTGGGCATCCTGCACAAGGATTTCGCCGGTCGGGCCTTGTTCCAGATGGCCGGCCAGCGTTCGGAAAAGGGCTTCGACATCCAGAAGCAGTACAAGTTCGAGCCCGTGCGGGAAGTCGATGGTTCCATCAACATCGCGACCAACTCGCCGATCACCGGCCCGTTGGCCCGCCTCCGCCGTCTGACCGACGCCGAGTTCGCCGCGCGCGCCCCCGAGGTCCTCGCCGCCGCCCTCACGGACAAGAAGAGCCCGGTCAATCCGCTGGTCGTCGAAGCCTTGGCCAACCTCAAGCCGAAGACCCTCGATGACGTCGCCTTGGCCTATCAGGCCATGTTCCAGAAGCATCACTCCCGCATCGTCGCCCATATCGGGCTGCGCGGCACGCCGGGTGGCGCCGGCGATCGGGACGACAAGGCCCTCGCCCAGTTGGCCGCCTGGCCTTGGCCCCTGCCCAACTACGAGGAGGTCGCCTCCGTCCCGCTCGTGACCGTGCTGATCTCGACGCGCAGTTTCTGCGAGCCGTGGCAATCCGCGCCGAGCTTCCGCAACGGCAACATCCCGGCCAAGTACTTCCGCTTCGACGACATCAACAAACTCGAGCTGACGCACCCGGGCGGCCCGGGCACGGCGATGGTCGTCGCCGACAGCGAGCGTCCCCGGAACACCAACGTCTACCTCCGCGGCGATCGCAACAAGCAGGGCCCCGCGGCCCCGCGGCAGTTCCTGGAAATCCTCGCCGGCCCCGACCGCCAGCCCTTCTTCGACGGCAGCGGCCGCCGCGAACTGGCCGTGGCCATCGCCAGCCGCACCAACCCGCTGACCGCCCGCGTGCTCGTCAACCGCGTCTGGATGCATCACTTCGGGGCGGGCATCGTTTCCTCGCCGGACGACTTCGGCAACATGGCCGAGAAGCCTACGCACCCCGAACTGCTGGATTGGATGTCCGCCAACTTCATCGACGCGGGCTGGTCGCTCAAGAAGCTCCACCGCAAGATCCTCACGTCGCAGACCTATCGGCAGTCCGCCAATCCGCTGCTCAACCCGCTGGTCGCCCAGAAGGGCGCGGTCGACCCCCTGAAGGTCGATGCCGGCAACAAGTTCCTGTGGCGCGCCAACCTCCGGCGCCTCGACTTCGAGTGCATCCGGGACGCCATGATCATGCTCACCGGCAAGATGGACCTCTCCGTCGGTGGTCGCCCCGTCAACATCACCGAGGAACCGATCAGCTACCGACGCAGCATCTACGGTTACATCGACCGCGACCGTCTCAGCGACCTGCAGTCGCAGTTCGACTTCGCCGACCCGTCGATGGCCAACTCGAAGCGCAATTCCACGATCGTGCCCCAGCAGGCGTTGTTCTTCATGAACAACCCGCTGTCGGTCGAGGTGGCCCGCGCGGTCGCCGCCCGCCCGGAATTCCTCAGCGCCTCCAGCGATGAGGGGCGCATCGCGGTCCTTTACCGCGTGATGTTCCAGCGCGTGCCCAAGCCGGAGGAAGTCCGCCTCGCGAAGGAGTTCGTCAAGAAGGTCTCCGGCTACATCGACGAGCCGGCGCCGGCGGCGAAGCCCAAGACCCCCGTGGCCACCAAGAAGGTCACCAAGGAAGAGGCGCGGGCGATGATGAACAAGCCGCTCGTGCCCTCCACCCAGGCGCCGGGCCAAGCGGCCACCAACGGGGCCACCACGATCGCCGGCGGCGTCATCGTCAATGTCGGGGAGAAAATCTCCCGCAAGACCCCGAGCTCCCCCTGGGAAATGCTGGCCCAAGCCATGATTTGCTCGAACGAATTCGTTTACCTCGACTAACCCCCGCCACTCTTCATACTAAACATATAACCAAGCCCCCTATGGAAATCCAAAACTGCCATAACAGCCTCCCGACGCCCACCTCCCGCCGCGACTTCCTGCGTCAGACCGGCATGAGCATGGGCACCATCGCTTTCGGCACCATGGTCGCCGACTACATGGTGAATCCGGCGAGCGCCGAGATCACCGCCACCTTGAAGCCGCGCCAGGCTCCGTTGCCGGCCAAGGCCAAGCACGTCATCCACATCTTCGCCGGTGGCGCGCCTTCGCACCTCGACACCTTCGACTACAAGCCGGGCATGAAGGCCTACGCCGAGAAGTCGCAGGGCGGCGGTGGCGGCGTCCTCTTCCCCACGCCGTTCGAGTTCAAGAAGTGCGGCAAGTCCGGCCTCGAGATCTCCGAGATCTTCCCGAAGCTCCAGGAGCAGGCGGACGAGATGTGCGTCATCCGCTCGTTGCATTCCGACCTCCCCGCCCACGGTCCGGCCGCCAAGCTGATGCACACCGGTTCGGCCATCCTCACCAAGCCTTGCTTGGGTTCCTGGGTCCTCTACGGCCTCGGCACCGAGAGCCAGGACCTCCCCGGTTTCGTCAGCCTCGGTGGCGGCGCCGAAGGTCGCCAGTCCGCCTTCTTGCCGAGCATCTTCCAAGGCGCGAAGACCTCCTTCCGTCCGGGTGCTCCGTCCAACAAGGTGATCGCCAACCTCCAGAGTGAGTTCACGACCGAAGAAGCCCAGCGCAAGCAGCTCGACCTCGTGCACCAGCTCAACAGCCGCCACATGCAGACCGTCCAGAAGGACGAGCAGCTCGAGGCGCGCATCGAATCCTTCGAACTCGCCTTCCGCATGCAGACCGCGGCGACCGACGCCTTCGACATCTCCAAGGAGTCCCAGAAGACCCGCGACATGTACGGCATGAGCGACCTCGGCGCCAAGCTCCTCTGCGCCCGCCGCCTCGTCGAGCGGGGCGTCCGCTTCGTCCAGGTCGATGCCGGCGGTTGGGACCACCACACGAACATCTTCACCTCGGCCGGCCGCACCGGTGCCGCCATCGACACCCCCGCGGCCGCGCTCATCGCCGACCTCAAGCAGCGCGGCCTGCTCAACGAGACCCTCATCATCTGGGGCGGCGAATTCGGCCGCACCCCGACGACCCCGGGCCGCGTGAACGCCAATTCCGGCCGCGACCACCATGCGAAGGCCTTCTGCTGCTGGATGGCCGGTGGCGGCGTCAAGGGCGGCATGCACTACGGCGAAACCGACGAGATCGGCAGCCAAGTGGCCGCCGACGGCGTCGACATCCATGACCTGCACGCGACCATCCTCCGGCTCCTCGGTTTCGACCACACGAAGCTCACCTACCGCTACAACGGCCGTGACTTCCGCCTGACCGACAACTTCGGCAAGGTGGTCAACAAGGTCATCGCCTAAGCCGCGCCTTCGGCTGGCCCCGAAAGGGCGGACGTCTCCGGATGTCCGCCCTTTTTTGCGCCCAGGCTTGCAGGATTTTATTCTGAACGCATCTTAGAAGTCCCTGCCCGATGCCGCCTCGTTTCCTCATGGTCTTGCTGGCGTCCGGCGCGGCGGTGGTCTGCTTGACGTGGCCGCGGGAGCGTGCGCCGCACCCGGCCCCCGCGGCGGTGCGCCCGGCGCCGGCGGTCGCGATCCCTTCCGTCGTGGACGGCGCCCCGAGGGCATCCGCAGGCGCGGTGGTCGGTGGTGGTTTGGCCCCCGCTTCCGGCGGGCCGCGGCCGGTCGCCATTGCGGCACCGCTCCAGGGTGGTGTCGTCGGTGGGCATTCGGGCGACATGCAGCCCGCCTCGGCTTCCGCCGCCCGGGTGAAGGCGGATGCCGCCGGGCGGCTCCCCACCAGCGGTCAAGTCCGTCGGGATGCCTTGGGCAATCGCGAGGTGCGTTTGGACAATGGCGTGACGGCGACGACTTCCACGGATGCCTTGGGCGGGAGCACGACGCGCTTCAGCAACGGCGTGACGGCTTCGACGCAGACCGACGCGTTGGGCGGCACGACCACGCGCTACTCGAACGGGTTGACGGCGAATTCGCGGAAAGACGCCCTCGGCAACACCGATACGGTCTACAGCGATGGCACCCGCTCGACGACCCGGGTGGATCCGTTCGGCAATCAGGTCACGACCTACAGCGATGGTCGGACCGAAACGATTCGCCCGGACCCCTTTGCTCCGCGGCCCCCCGCCGGCAAAAAATGACCGAAAAAGAAACCGCCTCGGCCGACAGGTCGCTTGCAACTTGCGCGGCCATCGGCAGTCTCCTTCCCATCACCCCATGACGCATACCCTCACCCGCTGGGCCGCCACCGCCGCCCTCCTCCTCGCGGCTCCGCTCCTGCTGGCGGCCGACACGTTCACTTCCGGTCCCGGTTGGCTCGACTTCCCCGGCGGCAAGGGCCCTGGCGCCGGCAAGACCGTCGTCCTGTTGGCCGGCGACGAGGAATACCGTTCGGAAGAGTCGATGCCGATGCTCGCCCGCATCCTGGCGGAGCGCCACGGCTTCCGCGCCATCGTCCTGTTTTCGCACGACAATGGCGTGATCAACCCGAACAATGGAGCGTCGCTCGGCAAGCCTGAGGCCCTCGACGGCGCCGATGCGCTCGTGCTGGGTCTCCGCTTCCGGAAGTGGAACGAGGCGACCCTCGCCAAGTTCGACGCCGCCGTGAAGCGCGGCGTGCCCATCATCGGCACCCGCACCAGCACGCACGCCTTCGCCGGCATCCCGAAGGACAGCGCTTTCGTGGGTTATAATTGGAACGCCAAGGGCGGCTTCGGGAAGAACGTCCTCGGTGAGACCTGGGTGAGCCACTGGGGCAACCATAAGGGCGAAGCCACGCGTACCGCCGTCGAGCCCGGCGCCGAAAAGAATCCCCTCCTCAACGGCGTCGACATCGCCTACGGCGACACCGACGTCTATGAGGCCTACCCGCCGGCGGACGCCAAGGTCCTGTTGCGTGGGGTCGTCCTGAAGGACATGGATCCGAAGAGCCCGCCCAGCGAACGCCGCAAGAAGCGCGCAACGGACAAGCAGGAGCAGGGCATCAACGACCCCGCCATGGCCGTGGCTTGGACGCGCGAACTCAAGGGCGAGTCCGGCAAGGTCAACCGCATCCTCTGCACCACGATGGCTTCCGCCAGCGACCTGAAGGACGAATCCTTGCGCCGCCTTTTGGTGAACGGCGTCTTCTGGGGACTCCAGCTCGAGGTGCCGACCAAGGCCGACGTCACTCCGCTCGTGGAGTGGAAGCCGAGCAAGTACTCCTTCAACGTTTTCCACAAGGGATTGCAGGCGGCCGATTTCGCGGGCGTCTTGCCCGATCCGGTGGCCGCGCCGGCCCCCGCGCCGAAGAAGCCCGCCGCCAAGTAAGGCTCGCGGATGGTCGGCAAGGAGGCGTCCCGTGCGGGACGCCTCTGCGGTTTTAGCAGCGGAGCCCGCGGCCCGCCAGCAGGCGCACGAAGGCTTCGTTGCTGAGGATGAACGCCCCTTGCCGCGTGCATGCGTCGCGGACTTCCGCGTCATCGGAGACGATGAACCAAGGGCCTTCCGAGGACTTGTCCTTGCCGACGAGATCCATGAGGTCGTGGTCCGCTTTGGCGCCCGCTCGGCTGTAGGTCGCCTTGAGCCGCGGATGGTCGAGCCGGAGGTTCGAGGCCTGCCCGTCGAAGCTCGCCCAGATGAGCAGGCCGGTCCCTTCGTCGGCCAGTTTCTCCAAGAGGTTCAGGACCTTCTGGCGGGCGGGCGTATCGAGGAGCAAGCGCAGGTCGCCTTGGGCGTTGCGCTTCGCGGCGAGCTTCAAGCCGAGGTAGGCTTGTTGCAGGCAGGCGAAGTTGTTGGCGTCGACGCCGAGGCGGGCGGGTTCGCCCAGCGCCACGGCGCGTTCGAGCAGCGCGACGGGGCCGGAGGGCTTCTGGTCGTGGAAGCGTTGGTCCGCCATGAACGACCGGCGCCGATGGATGTCGCCGCGGTAAAGGTCGGCGTGCCGGGAGTCGACGAGGCCCGACTGTTCGGCGGCGGCGAGGGCGGCTTCGATGGCCTTCAGTTCGGCGGTCTCCGCCACGTTGATCTTCGCGGCGATCCGTTCGAGGAAGGGGTCGGAAGGGAGGTCGCGTCGCTCGAGTTCGTAGCGGACTTTTTCGATGTGTTCGGTGACGCGCTTTTCCAAGGTCACGATCGCCGGCAGCACGTTGCCCGCCGTTCGTTGGTAGCGGCGGAGCAACTTGAGCATGTCCTCCATCTGCGGGATGGCCTGACGGAGCTCGTGTTCTTTGGCCAAGAAGGGGTCGGCGTCGCGTTGCGCCTTCCGGATCGCCTCCACCGTCTCGGCGGTCAGGTGGCGAAGTTGGGCGACTTCGTCCGAGGCTGCGCGGAGCTTGCGCGCGTCCGTGAACCAGGGCCGCAGCTCTTCCGAGAGGAGGTGTTCCGCGATCTCGCGCGCTTTCTTCGCCACGTGCTCCCGGGCCTGCGCGAGTTCGTCTTTGAGCCGCGCGACTTCCGTGTCCGCTTTGGTCGCGCGGGTCAGCAAGGCTTGGAGGGCGGCCTCGTGGGTCGCGTGCTGCAAGGCTTGGGCTTCGAGATGGGCTTTCGCGGCGGCTTCCAGTTCCGCGATGCGCGTATCGCGTTCGCCCAGCACATGGGCGTTGTGGCGGCGTTCGGCCCGCAACTCGTTTTCGCGGGCCGTCGCCATCCGGTCGATTTCTTCCTTCAGTTTGCGGATGGAGGGATCGGTGGTGGGGGTGGTTTCCGCTTCGGCGGGCGCCTCGCCGGTCGGGGCGCCGACCTTCTGGAGCCAGAGGCGTAAGGCTTTGGCGTCCGGCTGGTTGGCGCTGGGTTTGCCCGAGCCTGCGTGCTTGGTGAAGTGTTCCGCCGCGATGGCCGCCTCCTTGTCCTCCGCGCGGGCGGAACGCACCAAGCAGAGGAGGGCCGTGCGCGGCCCGCCGAGGATGGTCGCCAACTCGTCGAGATGCGTCAGCAAGGTCGCCTTCTCCAGCTTCAGCAGGGCGGGCATCCAGGGCAGTTCGTCGGCGATGGCATCGAAATCCGCCGCGATCAGATGATGCCGGGCTTGGAAGAGCCGGCGCGCGTTCTTCAGGAAAGGTGTGCGATGGCTCCAGCCTCCGGGGGTTTTCTTGGCTAGCGCAAGCAGCGGGCCGGGCGGGACGAAGGCGAGGTCGTGGACGAGCTGTTCGGAGAGCGTCTTGCGGCAAGGGGTGACGAGGTCGTTCTTGTACGCGTATTGTCCCATGCCCACAGATTGCCCGAACGGCGGTCGGGGGCAAGAGCCCGCCCGGTCCAGCCGCGCTTTTTCCACCCAGCCGGCTCAGAGCAGGGTATTGTCGATGAGGCGCGTGTTCCCGAGGTGGCAGGCGATCGCCAAGGCGCAGCGCCCCGGGGTCACCTGCGTGACCGGGGCCATGGTCTCTTGATCCACGAGCGTGACGTACTGGGGGCGGATGGTTGGCTCCTTCGTCAGGCACGCCACGGCGGCGGCGCGGATGCGGGCGGCATCCGTCTCGCCCGCGGCGACCAGCCGGCGGGCTTCAGCGAGGGCGGCGGGGATGGCCGTCGCCCGGTGGAAGTCTTCGGGCGTCAGGTAACGGTTGCGCGAGCTCATGGCCACGCCGTTGCTTTCGCGCACCGTCTCATGGGCGATGATGCGCACGGGGAAATGGAGGTCGCGGACCATCCGGCGGATCACGGCGAGTTGTTGCAGGTCCTTTTGCCCGAAGACGGCGACGTCCGCTTGGACCGCGTTGAAGAGCATGGCCACGACGGTGGCGACGCCCCGGAAGTGTCCGGGTCGGAATTCCCCGCAAAGGCCGGTGGAAAGCCCCTCGACGTCGACCCAGGTGGAGGCGCCGGCGGGATAGAAGTCGGCGGGGCTCGGGGCGAAGATCAAGTCGGCCCCGGCGCTCGCGCAGGCATCGCGGTCCGCTTCGAAGGTGCGCGGGTAGCGGGAGAAGTCCTCGGTGGGCCCGAACTGGGTCGGGTTCACGAAAATCGACACCACCGTGAAGGTCGCTTCCTGCCGGGCGCGCGTGATCAGAGCGAGGTGGCCCGCGTGCAGGCAACCCATGGTCGGGACGAACCCGACGGTCTGGCCGGCGGCGCGGGCTTGGGCCAAGGCGGCCCGGAGCGCTGGGATGGTTTGGACGACCTGCATCAGGGGATGCAGGCTAGGGCGCCGGGCAGGGGGCGCAAGGCGCAGTTGCTTCGGCCCCGCCCCGCGCCGCCCATGGTCGTTTTAATACCAGACGCCCACTTTTATTCTTTTATCGAAAATACCCTCTTGGCAGTCGTCCCCCGAATCCCAAAGTCGGAAATCGCTCATTAACGCCATGTCGCACTTCCCTAACGTTCCGGTCATTCAGTTCGAAGGACCGAAGTCCAAGAATCCTTTCGCCTTCAAGCACTACAACCCCGACGAGAAAGTCGGCGGCCAGAAGATGAAGGACCACATGCGCTTCGCCGCGGCCTATTGGCACGTGATGCGCAACGGCCTCTCCGACCCGTTCGGCGGCCCGACGGCCCTCATGCCCTGGGATGACGGTTCCGACTCCCTCGACAACGCGCTGCGCCGCGTGCCGGTGTTCTTCGAGTTCCTCGAGAAGTGCCAGATCGACTTCTATTGCTTCCACGACCGCGACATCGCTCCGGAAGGCGCGACCCTCGCCGAAACGCACGCGAACCTCGCCCGCGTCACCAAGGAACTGAAGGCTTACCAGAAGGCCACCGGCAAGGGCCTGCTCTGGGGCACGGCCTGCCTCTTCTCGCACCCGCGCTACGCGCAGGGCGCCGGCACCTCGCCCAACGCCGACGTTTTCGCCTACGGCGCCAGCCAGGTGCGCCACGCCCTCGAGGCCACCAAGGCCCTCGGCGGTGAAGGCTACGTCTTCTGGGGCGGCCGCGAAGGCTACGCCACGCTGCTCAACACGAACATGAAGCGCGAGCTCGACCACTTGGCCGCGCTCCTGCACCTCGCCGTCGACCACGCGAAGAAGATCGGCTTCAAGGGCCAGTTCTACATCGAGCCCAAGCCGCGTGAACCCTCGACCCACCAGTACGATTCCGATTCCGCGGCCTGCCTCAACTTCCTCCGCGAATACGGCCTGCTCAAGCACTTCAAGCTGAACATCGAGACCAACCACGCCACGCTCGCCGGCCACACCATGGAGCACGAGCTCGAGGTCGCGATCGGCGCCAACGCGCTCGGCTCCATCGACGCCAACCGCGGCGACACGCTCCTCGGCTGGGATACCGACCAGTTCCCGACCGACCTCTACCTGACGACCAACATCATGCTGCGCGTCCTCAAGATGGGCGGCTTCACCACGGGCGGCCTCAACTTCGACGCCAAGCGCCGCCGCGAGTCGCACGAGCCGGTCGACCTCTTCCACGCCCACATCGGCGGCATGGACGCCTTCGCCCGCGGCCTCAAGATCGCCCATGCGATCATCAAGGACGGCAAGATGGATAAATTCGTCGAGAAGCGCTACGCTTCCTGGGACTCCGGCATCGGCAAGAAGATCGAGTCCGGCAAGGTCACCCTCGCCCAGCTCGACGCCTACGCCCAAGGCATCAAGGCCCCGCGCCTCGATTCCGGCCGCCAGGAACTGCTCGAGAACCTCATCAACGAGTACATCCGCTAAGCCCCTATGGCGATCGTCCTCGGTCTGGACCTGTCCACGCAGAGTGCCACGGCGCTCGTGCTCGACACGCAAGCCGGCAAGACCTTGGCCCGCGCCCGCGCGGGTTTCGGTCCCGACTTCCCGGGCCGAGGGCATCCCGAGGGCTTCCTGCCCGGCGGGCAGGGTGGGGTGGTCCATGCGGATCCCTTGTTGTGGCTGGATGGCCTCGAGCTCGCGCTTGAGCGTCTGTCCAAGCTGACCGACCTGTCGAAGGTCGACGCCGTTTCGGTGTCGGGCCAGCAGCACGGCAGCGTCTACCTCGCGGATGGCTACGCCGCCGCGTTGGCGGATGGCGACCGCGCCACGACGTTGGCCGCCAAGTTCAAGCCGGTGCTCTCGCGCGCGACCTCGCCGATCTGGATGGATTCCTCGACGACCGCCGAGTGCGCCGAAATCGCGGCGACCCTGGGGGGCGATCAGGCGGTCTGCGACCTGACCGGCAGCGTCGCGACGCCGCGCTTCACGGGTCCGCAGATCCGTCGTTTCTACAAGTCGGATGCGGCCGCTTGGGCCCGGACGCGCCGCATCCACTTGGTCTCCTCGTTCTTCGCCTCGGTCTTGGCCGGTAAGGACGCGGCCATCGATACCGGTGACGGCGCGGGGATGAACCTGATGGATATCCGCAAGGGTGATTGGTCGCCGGAGGCGCTGAACGCCACCGCTCCGGGGCTCGCCGATAAACTGCCGCCGGTCCGTCCGGGCGCCACGGTGGCAGGTGCCATCTCCGCTTACTTCGTCAACCGCTACGGCTTCGCGCCCCGCTGTCAGGTCGTCATCGGCACGGGCGACAACCCTTCCAGCCTCGTGGGCATGGGCGCTTCCAAGCCCGGCAAGGTCGTCATCAGCCTGGGCACGAGCGATACGCTCTTCGCCGCCATCGAAGGCATCCGCACCGACGGCGCGGGCCTGGGCCATGCCTTCGGCAACCCGCAGGGCGGCAGCATGAGCCTGATTTGCGTCCGCAACGGTTCGCTCGCGCGCGAGGCCATCCGGCGCGAGTGCGGTTTGGCCGATTGGGCGGCTTTCTCGGCCGCCGTCGACGCCGCACCCGCCGCCCGCTCGTCCGTCCTCCCGATGGAGGAGACCGAGATCACGCCGCGCCGCGCCGCTGGCCGCATCGCTTTGGGCGCTCCGGCCACGCCGGCCACGTTGCCGCGCGCCGCGGTCGAAGGCCAAGCCTTGAGCCTCCGGCTGCACAGCCGCTGGGTCGGCACGCCTACCACGCACCTTCTCCTGACGGGGGGCGCCTCCGAGAACCCGTCCGTCGCCAAGATTTTCGCCGACGTCTTCGGGGCCCCCGTGCTCCGGTTGGCCGTCTCCGACTCCGCCGCCTTGGGCGCGGCCCTGCGGGCGGCCCATGCGGCCTGCGGCGCTAAAATGGCTGATTTAGAGGCCGTTTTCTGCGCACCCGCTCCCGGTCAGGTCTCGCCTGACGCCAGCCTGCGCGGGGCCTACGATGCCCTCGAGGCCGAGCTCGCGAAGGCCTTGGCCAAGTAACCGGTTTAGGGCGGTTTCCTGTATTGCCCGCTTGAACAAAGCGGAGGGATTGGCTGACTCATAGGTCCCCAATCCCTCCTGCCATGTCCCAACGCCCCGTCACTCTCTTCACCGGCCAGTGGGCCGACCTCCCGATCGCCGAGCTCCTCCCCAAGGTCAAAGCCATGGGCTATGAAGGCGTGGAGCTCGCCTGCTGGGGCGACCACTTCGACGTCACCCGCGCCGTGAAGGAAAAGGGCTACATCGAATCCGTCTGGGCGCTGCTCGCGGAGCACGACCTCGGTTGCTGGGCCATCTCCTCGCACCTCGTCGGCCAGGCCACTTGCGACAACATCGACGAACGCCACCAGTCCATCCTCCCCGCGCACGTGTGGGGTGATGGTAAGCCCGAAGGCGTCCGCCAGCGCGCCGCCAAGGAAATGGCGCTGACCGCCGAAGCCGCCCGCAAGTTCTTCAACGCCGGCAAGGCGTACATGGCCAAGAAGCCGAAGGGTTCCGGCAAGGTCGTCGTCAACGGCTTCACCGGTTCCTCGATCTGGCATGCGCTCTACGCCTTCCCGCCGACCAACCAGGCCTTCCTCCAGAAGGGTTACGATGACTTCGCCAAGCGCTGGCAGCCCATCCTGGCGGCCTTCGAGAAGCACGACGTCTACTTCGCGCTCGAAGTGCACCCGACCGAGATCGCCTTCGACATCGCTTCGGCCCAGCGCGCGCTCGACGCCGTCGGCAACCATAAGCGCTTCGGCTTCAACTACGACCCCAGCCACCTCGGCTACCAGGGCGTCGACTACGTGAAGTTCATCCGCACCTTCGGCAAGCAGATCCACCACGCCCACATGAAGGACGTGTGGTGGGGCCACGGCGACGGCACCGTCGGCGTGTTCGGTGGCCACACCGATTTCTGCGACGCCCGTCGCGCGTGGGACTTCCGCTCCGTCGGCCGCGGCGACATCCGCTTCGAGGACGTCATCGTCGCCCTCAACGACGTCGGCTACGCCGGCCCGCTCTCCGTCGAGTGGGAAGATGGCCGCATGGACCGTTTCCATGGCGCCACCGAATCCTGCGCCTTCGTCAAGCAGCTGGCCTTCCCGACCAACAAGGTCGCGTTCGACGCCGCCTTCGACAAGGCCAAGCAGAAGGCCAAGAAGTAATCCCACCTCCCGCACCTCACCATCATGGCAATCAAAGTAGGCATCATCGGGGCAGGCGGCATGCTCCAGTACCACGCCGCCGGCTTCAAGCAGGCCGGCGCCGAAATCGTCGCGATCGCCGACGCCGCCCCGGGTTCGGCCCGCAAGGCCGCGGACAAGTGGGGCGCGAAGCACGCCTACGAATCCGTCGACGCCATGCTCGCCGAGTGCAAGGAACTCGACGCCGTCAGCATCATCGTCCCCAACAAGTTCCACGCGTCCCTCGCCATCCAGTGCCTCGCCGCCGGCAAGCACGTCTTCTGCGAAAAGCCCCCGGCCCTCAGCGCCGCGGAAGTCAACGGCATCATCGCCGCGTCCCAGAAGTCGGGCAAGAAGGTGATGTTCAACTTCAACAACCGCGCGCGCCCCGAGTCGCAGGCGATGATGAAGTACGTCGCCGCGGGGCAGGTCGGGAAGATCAACTCCGCCCAGGCGAAGTGGATCCGCCGCACCGGCATCCCGGGCTTCGGCGGTTGGTTCACGACCAAGGAGCTCTCGGGCGGCGGTCCGCTCATCGACCTCCTGCACATGGTCGACCTCGCCATGTACTTCATGGGTTATCCGGAGCCGGCGCACGTGCTCGGCCAGACCTTCAACGATTTCATCGAAGACAAGTCCTTCAAGGGGCCGTGGGGCATCCCCGATCGCGTCGGCGGCGTGACGGACGTCGAGAACGCCGCGCATGGCTTCGTGATGTTCAAGACCGGCCAAGTCCTCACCCTCCAGGTTTCCTGGGCGGAGATGGTCAAGCGCGAGGAGGTCTCGGTCGTCTTCCAGGGCACCAAGGCCGGCGGCAAGGTCGAGCGCCTCTTCGGCATCGACGGCCTCGACAACACCGCGATCGACACCTGCGAACTCTACGTGCAGGAGAACGGCCACAGCGTGAACCGCTCCATCGTCACGCCCGCGTGCGAGGACATGGGCCGCATCGCCAGCGCCGCCAACTTCATCGAGGCCATCGAAGGCAAGGCCGCTCCGCTGAATACGCCGGAGCAGGCCCTGCGCCTCATGCAGGTCATCGACGCGATCTACGCATCGGCCAAGACCGGCAAGCCCGTTTCCATCTAATTCCTATGGCTACCCAGAATCGCAAACTTCGCATGGGCATGGTCGGTGGCGGCCGTGGCGCCTTCATCGGTGGCGTGCACCGCATGGCCGCGGCCCTCGACGGCCAGATCGAACTCGTCGCCGGCGCGTTTTCCTCCGATCCCGAGAAGTCCCGCCTCTCCGGCGCCGACCTTTTCCTGAGCCCGGACCGCGTCTACGCCTCCTACCAGGAGATGGCCAAGGCCGAGGCCAAGCGTCCGGACCGCATCGACTTCGTGACCATCGTCGCGCGCAATGACATGCACTACCCCGTGGCCAAGGCCTTCCTCGAGGCCGGCATCCACGTCGTCTGCGAGAAGCCGCTGGCCTATTCCCTCGCCGAAGCCAAGCAGCTGCGCGCGCTGGCCAAGAAGAGCGGCCTCATCTTCGCCCTGACGCACAACTACACCGGCTATCCGATGGTGAAGGAAGCCCGCGCGATGGTCCGCGCCGGCAAGCTCGGCAAGATCAACAAGGTCGTCGTCGAGTACCCGCAGGGCTACGCGATCACCGCCTTGAAGTCCAAGAAGGACACCAAGATCTCCAACTGGCGCATGGACCCGACCCTCTCGGGCCTCTCCAACTGCGTCGGTGACATCGGCACGCACGCCGAGAACCTCGCCCAGTACATCACGGGCCTCGAACTCGCCGAAGTCGCCGCCGACCTCAGCACCTACATCCCCGGTCGTCCGCTCGACGACGACGCCAACATGCTGCTCCGCTACAAGGGCGGCGCGAAGGGCATCCTGCATTCCTCGCAGATCTCCACGGGCGACGAGAACAACCTCAACATCCGCGTCTACGGCACGCTGGCTTCGCTCGAGTGGCACCAGGAGCATCCGAACGAACTCACCGTGAAGTTCGCCGAGGCTCCCCGCCAGGTCTGGCGCCGCGGCAACTCCTACAACGGCCCGGAGGCCAAGAAGTACACCCGGACGCCGTTCGGCCACCCGGAAGCCTTCATCGAGGCCTTCGCGAACATCTACCGCTCCGTCACGGAAGCCGTGCGCGACCGTCTCGCCGGTCGCAAGGCCCCGAAGGCCGGTTACGACTTCCCGACGATCGACGACGGCGTCACCGGCATGGCCTTCGTGGCCGCCGCGGTGAAGTCCTCGAAGGCTAACGCCCGCTGGACCAAGCTCGACGCCTAAGCGTCCAGCCAGTCGTGAACGCAGGCCCCGGGAAACCGGGGCCTGTTTATTGGTTGAGGCTCGCGATGGCCGAGTTCAGCGCGGTCGCGAAGAGCACCCAGCCGAGGTGCGGGAACTGCAGGGCCGCCGCGAGGCGGTCCTGGCGCCAGAGGTAGCGGATGAGCACCGCGAGCGCCCCGACGTAGAAGTAGATGATCCAGAGCGCGAGGTCGGGGCGGTGCAACGCGAAGAAGACGGGCGACCATGCGGCGTTGAGCAGGAGCATCAGGAAGAACGCGATCTTGGTCTTCAGCGCGTCCGCATGCGTGGAGCGCCAGACCCGCCAGACCGAGACCGCCATGAGGACGTAGAGGGTCGTCCAGACGGGTCCAAAGATCCAGTTGGGCGGGTTGAAGGTGGGCTTCTTGAGTTGGGCGTACCAGGTCGGGATCTCGGACATCGTCGCCATCGAGCCCAGCCCGCCGATGCCCAGGGTCAGGATCATGAGGCCGACCAGCGTGACGGCCGAACCGCGCAAGGGTGGGGTTTCCATGGGCTTAGGCTGACCTTGGGCGCGGTGGGTGCAAGGGCAACGGTGATGACCGCTTGCCATCGGGCGTTTTGTCCCTCTTTTTCGAGGTCTCCTCGCCATGTCCGACCCCTATATCCAGCAGCTCTTCGCCGAACGCATCGGCGGCGTCAATTACGGCAAGTCCACCGCCATCTACAAGTTCGAGAAGATCAAGCGCGCCAAGGCCGCCGCCAAGAAGGCCAAGCCCGACGTCGCCCTGATCGACCTCGGCGTCGGCGAGCCGGACGAGATGGCTTTCCCGCAGGTCGTCAAGGCCCTGCAGGCCGAGGCCGCCAAGCCCGAGAACCGCGGCTACGCCGACAACGGCGGCGCGGACTTCAAGCAGGCCGCGGCCCGCTACATGCAGAACCTCTTCGGCGTGACCATCGACCCCGAGACCGAAGTCCTGCATTCCATCGGCTCCAAGGCCGCGCTGTCGATCATGCCGGCGTGCTTCATCAACCCGGGCGACTACGTCCTCATGACCGTCCCCGGTTACCCGGTCTTCGGCACGCACGCCAAGTACTACGGTGGCCTCGTCCACAACCTCAAGCTCACGGCCGAGAACCACTTCCTGCCGGACCTGAAGTCCATCCCCGCCGACGTCCTGGCCAAGGCCAAGGTGCTCGTCCTCAACTACCCGAACAACCCGACCGGTGCCTGCGCCACGCGCAAGTTCTTCGAGGAAGTCGTCGCTTTCGCCAAGCAGCACAACCTCATCGTCATCCAAGACGCGGCGTACGGCTCGCTCCACTTCGGTGCCGAGCAGGTTTCGATCCTGCAGGTCCCCGGCGCGAAGGATGTCGCCGTCGAACTGCACTCGCTGTCCAAGAGCCACAACATGACCGGCTGGCGCATCGGTTTCGTCGCCGGCAACGCCCTCATCGTGCGCGCTTATGGCGACGTGAAGGACAATTCCGACTCCGGCCAGTTCCTCGGCATCCAGAAGGCGGGCGTCGCCGGTCTTGATGACGCCACCATCCCGAAGGCCATCGCCGCGAAGTATTCGCGTCGCATGGACAAGCTCGTCGGGGTCCTCGCCAAACTCGGCTTCCAGGTGCGCAAGCCGGGTGCCGGCTTCTTCCTCTACATGCCGGCGCCGAAGTCGGCCACGGGCTCGACGGGCACGGTGAACTTCGATTCCGGCGAGGCCTTCTCGCAGTGGATGATCACCGAACACCTCATCTCGACCGTGCCGTGGGACGACTGCGGCGCCTTCGTCCGTTTCTCCGTGACCTTCGTCTCGGACAAGGGCGAGGCCGGTGAAGCCGAGGTCATCGCCGAGGTGGAACGCCGCCTTTCGGCTTGGAAATTCGCCTTCTAAGCCCGTTTTCGACCCCTTCCTTGTCGGATTGACAGGGGAGGGGGTCTTTGGTCACCTTCGACCTCTAGTTAATTTGGCCTGATAGCTCAGTTGGTAGAGCAGACGCCTGAAGAGCGTCGTGTCGTTGGTTCGATTCCGACTCAGGCCACCACTTCAAACCGGCCCGCTTGATACCCTCAGGCGGGCCGGTCCTTTGGCGGGCCAGGCTTGCCGCTGGGGACGCCGCGGACCACCGTGAGCCATGTTTCGAAGAAGCCTGCTGCTTGGCTTGCTGGCGTGGTTGCCGCTGGGAGCGCTGACGCCCGAGCCCGCCGACGCGCGCGTCGATGCGGCTGACCCGAAGGCCTTTCGGGACATTCAATCGGCGGTGAACGCCGCCCCGCGGGAACGCCGCAGCGAAAAGCGCTGGGTCATCGACGTGGCGCCGGGGCGTTACGCGGAGCGGGTGCGGATTCCGCGCGAGGCCGGGCCGATGCTCCTGCGCGGCGCCGGCTTGGAACGGACGAAGGTCGTGGTCGACCGTAATGCCAATGACTTGGATGCGGCGGGCCAACCGGTGGGAACGTTCGAGTCCAGCGTCTTCCGGGTCGATGCCGACGCGTGCGAGGTGCAGGGCCTGACCATCGAGAACAGTTCGCAGAAGGTGGGCCAAGCCGTGGCGGTGCGGCTCGATGGCGATCGCCTGATCTTCCGCCAATGTGCTTTGCTGGGTCGACAGGACACGTTGCTCGTCAATAAAGGCCGGCATTACTTCGACCGCTGCACGATCGCGGGCACGGTGGATTTCATCTTCGGTGCCGCGACGGCGTATTTCGACCGCTGCGACATCCGCGTGCTGGGCAAGGGTTATGTCGCCGCCCCCGCCACGCCGCGGGAGCAACCCTACGGGTTGGTTTTCGTCGATTGCGGCGTGGGGCTGGAGGCCGAGCCCGGGATGCAGACCTACTTGGCTCGCCCCTGGCGGGAGCATGGGGCCGCCCTTTATCTACGCTGTCGCTTGGGCGCCTGTATCCGCAAGGAAGGTTGGGACAATTGGCGTAATCCCGAACGCGAGAAGACGGCGCGCTTCCAAGAGGCGGAGTCCAGTGGGCCGGGGGCGAACGCGGCCGCCCGCGTCCAGTGGGCCAAGCCCGTGGGGGCGGCCGCCACGGTCACTCCCGCGAAAGTCTTGGGTGGGGTGGACGATTGGCGTCCGGAGCGTCGCTAGGCTCAGCGATTGAGCAGCAGGCGCATCATCGAGAACCGTTCGCCATGGTCGAGGGGTGGGGGCGGGGTCTCGTCTTTGCCGAAGTCGACCAGCGTGATGACCTTCTCGTCTTCGCGGATCTTTTCGGCCTTGATCGTTTTTTCCGTCCACTTCGCCTGGACGACGCCGAAGGGCGTTGCGTCATCGCGCCAGACCGTGCCGCGGAGGATGATGGTCTGCTTCTTCACGAACGGCGGATCGATGATGGTGTAGGACTCCATCTTGAGCCGTCGGCATTGGAAGGTTTTCGCTCCGAGCGTGAGCGGTTCGGCGGCGGTGGTCTCGGGCTCCAGCGTGTTGGTGGTTTTGTAGCCGGCCTTCTCGGCGATGGAGGCGACATCTTCAGGGAGCATGTGCCAGGGCCCTTTGACGGGTTCGGAGAACAGGATCTCCGCGGAGGATTCGAGGAGCTTGTTCGCGCCTTCGCGGCTGAGGTCTTTCGGCACGAGGAAGCGGAGCGGCGCTTTGTGGCTGGAACCCAACCACGCCACCGGTTCGACGCTCAGCCAAACGTGCGGCTTGTCCTTGACCATGCCGCCGTCCCGGATGGAGAGCTTGATGGTCGAAGGTTCGCCCGCCGGTTCCGGGGAAACCTTCTTGATCTGATAGGTCGCCCAAGACCCCGGGGCGGGGAGTTTCTCGGCGAAAATATTCCATTGGGCATGGACGTAGGCCGTGCTCCCGAGGAGGGCGAGGAAGGCGAGCAAGTTTCGCATAACGCCCTTTTTTGGCCAAAAGCATGGGTTTAACAAGCCGAGTCTGTGCCGCCGTGCCTTTGCCTTTGACTCAACAGGGGGATTTCCTTGGACTTGGGCCTCCCCCATGGAATACCCGGCACAATCTCAGACCCTTCCCCTCGTGGGCGGTCGTGCCATTATCCCTGCGATTATCATCATCGGGCTCTAAGCCCGCTGAACGGCTCGCCTCCGGCGACTTCCCGTTCCGCGGCTTCCGGAACGGCGACCTCCCTTACCTTTCTCCTCACCCTCACCACCATGGCACGAAAAATCGAAATCTACGACACCACCCTCCGCGACGGCTCGCAGGGTCTGGGGATTCATTTCTCGGTCGCCGACAAGCTGCGCGTCGCCCAGGAGCTCGAGCGCTTCGGGGTGACCTACATCGAGGGGGGCTGGCCGGGCTCCAACCCGCGCGACATCGAGTTCTTCCATGAAGCGCGTAAGCTGAAGTTCAAGCACGCCAAACTCGCGGCTTTCGGCTCCACCCGCAAGAAGGGTATCCGCGCCGCCGAAGACGCCCAGGTCAAGGGCCTGCTCGAGGTGGAGACCCCGGTGGTCACCATCTACGGCAAGACCTCGGCCCTGCACGTCCGCGAAGTCCTCCGCTGCACGCCCGAGGAAAACCTGGCGATGATCGCCGACACGGTGGCCTTCCTGAAGTCCCATGGCCGCGAGGTCGTCTACGATTGCGAACACGCGATCGATGGCTGGAAGGAAGACCCCGCCTACGCCGCGGCCTGTTTCCGCGCCGCCGCGGAAGCCGGCGCCGCGCGCATCGTGCTCTGCGACACCAATGGCGGTTCGCTGCCCGACGAGGTCGCCGAAGCCACCCGCCATGCCCGGGCCGCCGTCAAGGCCGCCATCGGCATCCATACCCACGACGACTCCGGCTTGGCCCTCGCCAACGCCTTGGCCTCGTTGGACGCGGGCGCGGTCCATGTGCAGGGCACCATGAACGGCATCGGCGAGCGCACCGGCAATTGCGACCTCACGGCCGTCATCCCGGTCGCCCAGATCAAGCGCGGCTGGAGCTGCGTCCCGGCCGCATCGCTCAAGCGCCTCACCGCGCTTTCCCGTTTCGTCGATGGCGTCACCAACCAGGCCCCCGATCCGCGTCGTCCGTGGGTCGGCGCCGCCGCGTTCGCCCACAAGGGCGGCACGCACGTCGACGCCATCCGCAAGTTCTCCGCCGCCTATGAGCACGTCGACCCGTCCGCCGTCGGCAACTCCCGCGACGTCCTCGTCAGCGATCAGTCGGGCCGCAGCAACCTCCTCCTCAAGGCCGCCGAACTCGGGATCGAACTCGACAAGGACGCGCCGTCGACGCGCGTCGCCCTGGACGAGCTCAAGAAGCTCGAGCACAAGGGCTGGAGCTTCGAGGATGCCGATGCCTCGCTGGCCTTGCTGCTCCGCAGCCACATGGGCAAGACGTCCGTCGCCCCTTTCGAGGTCGTGAAGTACCACATCTCCGTGCAGGGCGGCCTTAAGGACGCCAGCTGCGAAGCCACGGTGCGCGTGCGCATCGACGGCAAGGAATCGCTCACCGTCGCCGAAGGCGAAGGCCCCGTGCATGCCTTGGATCAGGCCCTGCGGGAAGCCCTCGTGAAGGCCTTCCCGAAGCTGAAGAAGGTGCACCTCGCCGACTACAAGGTCCGCGTGCTGGCTGGCCAGGATGGCACCTCGGCGCAGACCCGCGTCGTCGTCCGTTCCACCGATGGCACGCGCTCGTGGGGTACGGTCGGCGTCAGCGCCAACCTCGTCGAGGCCTCCTTGCGGGCCATCGTCGATGGTTATGCCTACGCTTTGTCCTGAGCATCCGCTGACGGATTGACTGCCCGTCGGGGCGGGATTGGATGCACTCCAGCCCCGCCCCTATGCGTTTCCTCCTCCTGTTTGCCGCCGCGACGCTCTTTGCCGCTCCCGATCAAGCCAAGCTTCGCATCCATGAGCTCGCCGAAGCGGGCACGCCGGCGGTCTTGGCCGATCTCCCGCGCCTCCGCGAGGCCCAGAAGGGCAAGCTCTTCACGCAGGAGATGCCGAACCCGGTGTTCCGCCTCAGCGACCTCACCTTCCTGGCGGCGGAGCGAAAGGAGAAGCTCGACCTCTACCTGCCGAACGGACCGGCGCGGTCGGATCGCCCGGCGGTCGTCTTCATCCATGGCGGCGGCTTCACGGGTGGGGACAAGGCCGAGTACCGGTCCGCGAGCGTCAGCGCCGACCTGGCGCGGGCCGGCTATGTCGTCGTCAGCTGCAACTACGTGCTCGGCGCCAAGTCGAAGGAAGGCGTCTGGCCGCAGAACATCAAGGACTGCCGCGACGCCGTCCGCTGGGTGCGCGCGCACGCGAAGGAACTCGGCGTGAACCCCGCCAAGATCGCCGTCGCGGGTGGGTCGGCGGGTGGTTACCTCGCGCTCATGGTCGGCCTCTCGGACGACAAGACCGGCCCCGGGGGCGATGCCCAGGCGACCGTCTCGGCGAAGGTTTCCGCGGTCATCGACATGTACGGCGTGGTGAATTTCTCCAAGCACGGCAAAGGCGAAGTCCCAGGCGTGCCCGCCGCTGAGCAGGCCGCGTACCTCCCGGAAAACCAGTGCGACCCGCTGGACCCGCCCGTGTTGATCCTGCACGGCACCGCCGACACCACGGTGGATATCCAGCAGTCCAAGGATATGGCGGCGGCTTTGGCCAAGGCCAAGGTCGCGCATGAGTTGATCGTCGTCGACGGTGCGCCGCACACCTTCGACCTGCACCCGAAGGGGAAGGGTTGGACGCGCGTTACGCTGCGTTGGGCCGCCAATGGCGACGAAACGAGGAACGAAAACAAGAGCCCGCAGCCTGACCTCGCGGACCCGACCTTGGATTTCCTCGCTCGGACGATCGGGAAGTGATCAGGCGCCGCGCGGCTCGTCGCCCGGCTGGGGCTTGAGTTTGGCCATGACGGTCGAGCCCTGGAGCTGGACTTCGAAGCAACCCGTGTCTTCGAGCATGCGGTAGAACTTCGCATAGCGCGGGGCGTCGCGTTCGAGGCCGGGGTATTCCTGGATCAGGAATTTCTTGATCACCTCGACCTTGATCCATTCGCCCTCGGGGGCGAGCCCGGTGGCCACGTCGATGAGCGCTTCGATGATGTCCTTGCGGGCCAACAGTTGCTGACGGCGCTGGTCGGCCTCCGCCTTGCCTTGGGCCTGTTGCGCGGCGGAAAGGTTGGGCGTGTCGCGGTAATCCTGACCGTTGCCGCCTTGGTTTTCCGGGCGGGCTTCCCGGACCGGGCGTTGACCGCGCGGTTCGCGGGTCGGGCGGGGTTCACGGGCGGGGCGCGGTTCGCGCGCGGGCGCGGCGGGGCGCGGCGGCCGGACGTCGCCGAACCGCAGGTCGGGCAACATCTTCTCGAATTGCTCGAGCAACTCCAAGGCCTTCGGCTTGGTCTTGGGCGTCAGTTCGCGGATGGCTTGGGCCAGCAAGGCGAGCGCGGCCCGCGGGTCGGACTTCGCGCGCTCTTCGGCTTCCATGCGGTCGCGCAGTTCCGAGAGGTTGAGGTAGTGATGGGCGGTCGAGCGGAGCGCCTTGTGGGTGCGTTCGCCCATGACGACGATGCGCACGCCCAAGCGCTTGGCGTCTTCGACCACTGGGGTGAAGTCGCTGTCGTTGGTGACGAAGATGAGGGTCGTCGGCGGCTCGGCCGCGGCCATCAATTTCACCGCGTCGATCGTGAGGCGCATGTCGGCGGCGTTCTTGCCGGGCGTGTAGCTGCGTTGGTCGACGAGTTCGAGTTCCGGCCAGTCCTGCGCGAAGGCCCGCCAGCCGCTGAGGCGCCCCTGGAAGTCGCCATAGGCGCGGGCGGCGGCGATGGGGGTCTCGCCGATGAAGCGGCGCAGGGTGGGGAGGTGTTGGTGCGAGACGTTGTCCGCGTCGATCAAGACGCCGATGCGCTGGCCCTTTTGGCCTTTGGCGGCTTCCGGGGTGGAGGTCGAGGCGGCGTCGGCTTGGCGGCGCGGCGTCCGGCCTTTGGCTGGGCGTTTGGAAGGCTTGGCGGTGCGGCCGCGGGGGGCGGGCGCTTTTTTGGACGGAGGACGGGCCACGGGAGGGAGAAATAGGTTTACCTATCCCTGTCGGGAAGCCTCGCCTACTACAATGCGAAACGCCCCGCGTGAGGTTGTCGCCCCTTCCCCGGTGCCTTTTGTTCGGCGCAGCGACGCAGGGGCCTTGGGGGCTGCGGCTATCGGGGGCTGGGCTCGCGCCCCGGAAGCGATTTATAATATTGTCGGAACCTTGGCACGGACGTGGTGTTAAAAAGATGTGAAAAGTTTCATCGTCTTCTTTGCCTTCTTCGCCGCCACGCTCAGCCTTGGAGCCACGCGTGCCGAGCCGGTATGGAAGGCGCAGCCCGGTCCGTGGGGCGAACTGGAGGTGCGGACGGTCTATCTGGAAGTCCCCGAGACGCTCTTGGCGGCCGTGGCCAAGCCCAACGCCACCACGCGCTGGGTCTTCGAGCAGACCACGGAGTCGGCGGTCCGTGCGTCATTGGTCCGGCAAGGGGTCGCGGAGGCGATGGTCACCCGGCTCCTTGATCCAGCGAGCCGCACCGTCCAAGCCAACGTCATCAGCCTTTACCCGACCGTCGCTGAAATCGGCTCCCTGGATATCACGGTGCGTTCCGGGCTGTATCGGGAGCTGGCGAAGTCCCCAGCCAATGAATACCAACGCGATCCGGTCTATATCCTCGGCGGCGACCTGGATGACTGGTTGGCGGGGTCTGGGTTGAATCAAGCCCAGGAGCAGCTCTTCCGGCGGCTGGTCTGGAAACATGGCGATGCCCTGGCCTTCAGCGATATCCAGGCCCTCTTGACCTTGGCGAAGGACGCCGCGGAGGTCCGCAGTACTTTCCGCGCCGTGACGCGCGTGCGGAGCTTGCTCGTGGAACTGAAATTGCCTTTGAAGGGCGAGCGCCAAGCTTTTTTGGATTATTGGACCGCCGGGCAGGGAGATGCGTCGCAGGCGAGTTTCCTGCGGGCCATCACGCAGCGCCAGGCCATCCAGTCGGTCGACATCACGCATTTCTTCCCCGCGGTGATCCGCCAAAAGGCCTACACCTTCCCGGAGATCGAGCACGGCGCCCGTGGTCGCCTGCCGGATTGCCATTGGACATCCTTGAATTTCTTCAACTCGACCCCGAAGGACGAGTACCTCGATATGCGCCAAGCGGCCACGCGGCTGGTCCAGGCCTATGCCGCGGTCGAACCCCCTTACCGTTACGGGGATATCCTATGCTTCTTGGAAGGCGGCGAGGGCTTGCATACCTGCGTCTACGTGGCCGACGACATTGTTTTCACGAAGAACGGCGACAGCATCTTGGCGCCCTGGGTCTTGATGCAGGTCAAGGATGTCGAGGCCGTCTATCGACGTTCGCCGGACACGCGCATCCAGGGCTTCCGCCTCAAGCGCTGAAGCCCCCGCTGTCCCCGGCGGGAATCGAACCCACATCCTCGGTTTAGGAAACCAATGTTCTATCCGTTGAACTACGGGAACGCGGACTCCATTTAGTTCGGGGGCAGGGTGGCGGGCAAGCCTCCATCGGCGGGGTCGGCTTGACTCCGTGTGGATTGAGGTAAGGTTTTCGCCTTGTGAACACCTTGTTTCTGGCCTCCGAGCTTCCGCTTGTCATTCCGGGTTGGGCCTGGGGGGCCTTCCTTGCCTTCGTCGGCGTCATGTTGGCCCTGGACCTTGGCGTCTTCAGCAAGAAGGAGGAGGCCCCGAGCTTCCGCAAGGCCGTCGCCTGGTGCGTCGTCTGGGTGAGCTTGGCAGGGGCTTTCGCCTTCCTGCTGAGCGCTTGGCGCGGTTCCGAGGATGCCGAACTGTTTGCCGCGGCTTACATCCTGGAGCTGGCGCTCTCGGTCGACAACCTCTTCATCTTCATCCTCGTCTTCGCGCACTTCAGCATCCCGGAACGCCTGCAGCATCGCGTCCTTTTCTGGGGTATCCTCGGGGCCGTGGCGATGCGCGCGCTCTTCATCGTCGTCGGGGTCGCCGCCGTCGACCGCTTCACCTGGCTGCTCCCGGTGTTCGGTGCGTTCCTGCTCTTCACCGGCTTCAAGCTGGCCTTCGCCAAGGATGAGGACGAGGGCAAGAGCATGGAGGAGAACTTCATCGTCAAGGTCGCGCGCAAGTGCATCCCGCTGACCACCCACCTGCATGGGAACTCCTTCTGGGCCGTCGAAAATGGCCGGCGCGTGTTCACCCCTTTGTTCCTCGTTCTTCTGGTCGTCGAGGGGACGGATCTGATTTTCGCCCTGGATTCGATTCCCGCGGTCCTGGGCATCTTGCCTCCGGGCATGGCGATCGAGGAACGTCGCTTCATCGCCTTCACCTCGAACATCTTCGCGATCATGGGCCTGCGCTCGATGTATTTCGCGCTCAGCGGTTTCGTCCAGTATGTCCGCTTCCTCAAGCCGGCCTTGGCGTTCATCTTGGTCTTCATCGGCATCAAGATGATCCTGCCGTGGGTCGCCAAGTTGGGTCAGCCCGAAGGCCAGGTCGCCTCTTGGGTGCCCGCCGCGTTGGTGAACGGCGGCGTGGTCCATCTGCCGACCCAGGTTTCCTTGGGTGTCATCGGCGTCATCCTGGCGGTAGCCATCGCGCTTTCGGTGGCCTTCCCGAAGAAGGACTGACCGGGTTTTTGGTGTTTCCACCGTGCGGGCTTCCCGCCACGCTGGGGCTGTGTTCAACCGCCGCGCCCGAGCCTACTTGGTCCACCTCAAGGGGAGCCGTCGGCTTTTGGTGTTGGCGCTCTTGGCGGGCGTCTGTTTCGCGGCCAGCAGCGCGCTGGGCATTCCCTTCCTGATCGGGAAGGTCTTGCCGGCCGTGTTTGGTTCGGAGGCCCAGCGGGCGGCGCCGCTGGTGGCTTTCCCTGCCTGGTTGGGGTGGAGTCCCCTCTACTTGCCGAAGGGCCACGAGGTGGCTTTTGCCGTGGCTTTCCTGCCCGCCGTCTTCTGCGTCCGGGGCCTCTCGGAATTTTCGGCCAACTACCTCTTGAACCTCGCCGGCCTGCGGGTGGTCGAATCCGTCCGCCGCGCGGTGTTCGCGAGGCTCCAGCGGCTGCACCTGGGTTTCTTCGCGAAGTTGCCGACCGGCGATCTCCTGCAGCGGGTGATCAACGACGCCAACGCGGTCCGCACGGTCCTGGTCGACGTGTCGAACGACCTCCTGATTCAGCCGCTGACGTTGCTCTTCGCCCTCGGCTATGTGGCATGGATCTGCCTGTCCAAGCCCGACGGCTACTGGTTCCTGGGTTGCCTCCTGGTCGTGCCCGCCGCCGTTTTTCTGGTGCGCACGATCGGTACCGCCATCCAGCGTCGCGCCCGCGCCGGACTCGCTTCGGCTTCGGACCTGAACGGCATCGCCGTGGAGAACCTGCAGTCCGCCCGCGAGGTGCGCGCGTATGGCTTGCAGGACCGCGAGTGCGCCCGTTTCGATGCCGCCAGCCGCGAGGGTCTGCGGATCCAGGCCAAGCTCGTCCGGTACGAGAAGGCCTTGTCGCCGCTCCTGGAGATCTCGGCGGCCATCGGGATCGCCTTGGCCATCGGCGTCGGGGCGGGCATCGGTTTCCGCTTCGAGGAGCTCCTCGCGCTCATCGCCGCTTTCTACTTGGCCTACGGCCCGCTGAAACGGATCGGGTACGTGAGCAACCGCCTCAGCATGGCCGAGCCGGGTTTGGAGCGCCTGACGGAGATCCTCGAGGCGCCCATCGAGGTGGACGACGTTGCGGGAGCCCGTGCCTTGGGCCGTGTGCGCGGGGAAATCGCCTTGGATCAACTCTCTTTCGCCTATGGCGCCGAGCCGATCCTGAGCGAAGTCACCTTGCGGATTCCGGCCGGCCAGTCGGTCGCGTTGGTCGGTCCGAGCGGGGCCGGCAAGAGCACGTTCGTCAACCTCGTGCCTCGCTTCTTCGATCCGCGGTCGGGCTCGATCCAGGTCGATGGCCATGATTTGCGTTCGGTCCGGCAGGCCGATTTGCGCGCCAACATCGCCTTGGTCTCGCAGGAGCCGGTGTTGTTCGATGAGACGATCGCGGAGAACATCCGTCTAGGTCGTCCCGGGGCCACGGATGCGGAGGTCCGCGCGGCCGCCCAGCTGGCCGGGGCCTTGGAGTTCATCGAGGCCCAGCCGCAGGGGTTCGCCACGCGGGTGGGGGAGCGGGGTTCGCGCCTGTCGGGCGGGCAACGGCAACGCATCTCCATCGCCCGCGCGTTCCTCAAGGATGCCCCCATCCTCATCCTCGACGAGGCCACGTCGGCCTTGGATACCGACACCGAGCGCGGCATCCAGCACTCCCTCGCCCAGTTGATGAAGGGGCGCACGACGCTCATCGTGGCCCACCGTTTCTCGACCATCCGCGATGTGGACCGGGTGCTGGTCTTCGAGGGCGGCCGGATCGTCGCCGATGGCCCGCGCGAAGAGGTTTACCGCACGAACGAGCTCTTCCGACGGCTGTGGGATAACCAAGCCCAGGGCATTTCCTGATGCGGCTCTTGGTGGTCAAGTTCTCCGGCCTGCGCGGAGCCCTCGCCACCACGGCGGCCTTCCGCTCGCTCAAGGAACGCCATCCCGGTGCGGCCGTGACCGTGGTGACGTCGCCAAGGAGCGAGCCTGGTTTGGAGGGCTGTCCCATCGTGGGCGAAATCGTCGCCTTCGACCCGCAGTCCAGCGCGTGGGAAGTTTGGGCCTTGCTCAGCCATCTGCGTCGGCAGCGTTTCGACGTGGCCGTCGCCTTGGGCGTCGACGCCCTATCCCGCCGCCTGGTGGCTTGGAGCGGCGCCGGCAAGCGCGCCTGCGCCGGTCGCCCCGCTTGGAGTCTGTACCCGTGGTTCCATCAGGTCGTCACGGGGACGGTGGCCGACCCGCATGAAGCGTCGCGCGACCATGCGGTCTTGGCCGCGGTGATGGGGTTGGGGCACGAAGTGCCGGGGCTATGGTATGCCACCTCGCGCATGGAGGAGCACGGTTTGCTCGTGGAGCCCCGTCGCTATGCGGTGATCCACCCCGGCGCCTCGCGCGAAGACCAAGTCTTCGAAATCGACAAGTGGGCCAAGGTCGGGCGCGAACTCGTCGCCGGCCGCCGCGTCGACCGCATCATCGTCTCCGCCGGCACCACGTCTTCCGAGCGTATCCTCGCCGAAGCCCTGTGTGGGCTGATCGGCCCCGCCGCGCAGCCGACGCGGGGTGGTTGGGGTCTGCCGCAGCTCGCGAAGCTCATCAGCGGTGCCCGGTTGTTCTTGGGCGCGGACTCGCCCATCCTGCAGCTTGCGGCGGCGGTGAATACGCCCGTGGTGGGCGTCTTCGGCCCATCCGATTACGTCCGTTCCCGTCCGTGGGGTGTCTTGCACCGGATCGTACGCGTGGACACCACGCCCTTCGAGGGCGAGGACCCGGCCGATTACCGACGGCGCATGGATCGGGCCTTGGCCCGCATCACCCCCGACCAGGTGATCCGCGCGGCCGAAGAGGTCCTGCAGTTGAGCGCGCCTTGATGCGTTCGCTTGACCCCGGTCGGCCGTCTTGGACTGTAGGTCCGTGAGCGTCGCGAGTTCCCATTACGATGCGGTCATCATCGGCGCCGGCATGTCCGGCCTCGCGGCGGCGGTGCGCCTCGGGATGTTCGGGCAGAAGGTCCTCGTCCTCGAGCGGCATAACGCCGCGGGCGGCCTGAATTCCTTTTACGCCCGCGGGCAGCGCAAGTACGACGTGGGCCTGCACGCGCTCACGAATTGGGTGCCCGAAGGAGCCAAGGGGGCCCCGTTGGTCAAACTCATGCGCCAGCTCCGCATTCGCCGGGAAGAACTCGACCTTTGTCCGCAGGTGGGCTCGCGCGTCACCATGGCCGGCCGGAATCTGCGCGTGAACAATTGCTTCGCGGATTTCGAGGCCGATGTGGCCCGCGAATTCCCGCGTTCCATCGATCGCTTCCGCGCGTTGGACGCCTATCTGTCGGGCTTGGATGAGGCCGCCTTGGAGGCCCCCGGGGGGTCGGCCCGAGCGCTGCTGGATGAACGCCTCGGCGACCCGCTCTTGCGCGACATGCTGCTGTTGCCGACGTGTTTCTACGGGAGCGCGGTCGAGGACGACATCGAGGTCTCGCAGTTCGCGGTCATGTGGCGTTCCTTGTTCAAGGAAGGCTTTGCGCGTCCGTTCATCGGCGTCCGCCAGGTCATCCGCTTGCTCGTCGACCGTTGCCGCGAGCATGGCGTCGAGCGGCGCATGAAGTGCGGCGTCCGGCGGCTGGAGGTCCGCGGCGATCGCGTGGCGGCGCTCGTCTTGGACGACGGCACCGAAGTCACCGCCGAGCGCGTGTATTCCTCGGCGGGCGCCGTCGAAACCTTGCGCCTGCGTTCCGACCAGGCACCCCTCGTCGGCGCGGGCGAGGTCGGCCGCCTCGGCTATGCGGAGACGATCGCCACTTACGAGCCGCAGGCTTTCGCCGGCTTCGGTTGGCAGGACACCATCATCTTCTTCTGCGATGACGAACGGTTCTCCTACCGCGCGCCGGGCGACCTCGTGGATCCGCGCTCGGGTGTGGTCTGCATCCCCAACAATTACCGGTACGGCCCCGGTCGCGCGCTGGATGAAGGCTGGTTGCGGGTCACCGCCCTGGCCAACCATGACGCCTGGTGCCGTTTGCCTGAAGATGACTATCTGGCCCGGAAGCAGGCTTGGTGCGCTCGCCTCAACCGCGTGGCGCGGGCGCACCTCCCGGCGGTGCCCGACGCCGTGCACGACGCTGCCCAGACCTCGACGGACGTCTTCACCCCCCGGACCGTCCGGAAGTTCACGGGCCACCTGAACGGCGCCATCTACGGGGCTCCCGCCAAGCGTCGGGATGGCCGGACGGACGTCGCCAATCTCTTCCTGATCGGCACGGACCAAGGCTTCTTGGGCGTCACCGGCGCAATGCTTTCTGGTATTTCGATGGCCAATCTGCATGGTTTGAAGGCCTGACCCTTGCCCCATGAGCCAGCCTGATTTTTCGACCGCTCCACGTCCCTTGTGGCGGGACCTCCTGCAGCCGGCCGTGATCGTCGGCGCCCTCGGCTACTTCGTCGACATCTACGACCTCACGCTCTTCATGACCGTGCGCGAGAAGAGCCTCGGTCCGATCAGTGAAGGCGGGCTTGGATTGGAGCACCTCATTTCCGGTGCGCCCTGGTATATGGACCTGCTTTCGTGGCAGATGGCGGGCATGCTCCTCGGCGGGATCTTCTTCGGCATCCTCGGCGACCGCATGGGTCGCCTGACGACCCTCTTCGGTTCCATCCTCCTCTACTCGGTGGCCAACATCGCCAACGGGATGGTCGATACGTTTGGGGCCTATGCGGCCTGGCGCTTCATCGCCGGCATCGGTCTGGCGGGCGAGCTCGGTGGTTGCATCGCGCTCGTCTCGGAGACGCTGTCCAAGGAACGCCGCGGCTACGGGACCGCCTTGGTGGCGACCGTGGGGGTCTTCGGGGCCGTCGTGGCAGGTTACATGGCCGACCACGTCGACGCCATCGGGGCGGTCGTCGGTACGGCCGGATGGCGCGTGAGCTACTACATCGGTGGCGGCCTGGGTCTGGCCTTGTTGCTCCTGCGCGTCGGCGTGCATGAATCGGGCATGTTCCAGCATGCCAAGGAGTCGGCCGGCGAAGGCTCGGTTGCCCGCGGCAATTTCTTCGCCCTGTTCACGGACCGCGAACGCTTCGCGCGTTACGCCCGTTGCGTGCTCATCGGCCTGCCGACTTGGTTCATGATCGGCATCCTCGTCCAACGCGCGGCCACCGTCTTCGCCCCGGCGGCCGGCATCCAGGGTGAGAAGGTGCAGACGAATTGGGCCGTGGCGGCCTTCTACCTCGGTTTGACCTTCGGGGATCTCGCGAGCGGGGTCGCCAGCCAGCTGCTGAAATCACGCAAGAAGGTCGTCGCCGCTTTCCTCCTGTTCAGCCTGCTTTGCGTCGCCGTCTACCTGTACGGGGCCGATGGTTGGACGACCACGGCCTACTACCGCCTCATCTTCCTCATGGGCTTCGGCATGGGCTACTGGGCGTTGTTCGTCACCATCGCGGCGGAGCAGTTCGGCACGAACCTGCGCGCCACCGTGGCGACGACCGTCCCCAATTTCGCGCGGGGCTCGCTGGTGCTGCTGACCTTCTTCTTCACCATGCTGATCGGGACGAAGGACGCCCCGAACTACGCCCCGTCGACGGCGGGCGTCATCCTGGGCGCCGTCTGTTTCGGTGCGGCCTTCTTGGCGCTCTGGAAGATGGAAGAGACCTACGGCAAGGACCTCGACTATCAGGAGCAGAAGTAAGGCCTACTTCGGCGTGGTCGGCGCGGGCGCGGGGCGGTCGGCCACGCAGCGGAAGCCCGCGTGGTTGGTGGATGTCAGCGCATCGAGTCCTTGGCGCGAACCCACGCGGAAGCGGAAGCAGTAGCCGACATCGCAGAGCCACGAGCCGCCGCGGATGACGTGCTGGCCGAAGCCGGTCTGCTCCGGGTCGAAGCCGATGGCGGGGCCGAGCGGATTCACCGCCGGCGAGACCTTGTAGAAGTCGGGGTGGTACCAGTCCTCGCACATTTCCCAGACGTTGCCGGCCACATCGTAGAGGCCGTAGCCATTCGGCGGGAAACTGGCGACCGGCGCGACGCTCTTGAAGCCGTCCTCGCCGGTGTCGTTGGCCGGGAACGTACCTTGCCAATGGTTGCACAGGTATTTCCCGTTGGGGCGTTCTTCGGCGCCCCAGACGTAGGGCATCTCCTTGAGGCCGCCCCGCGCGGCGAATTCCCACTCGGCTTCCGTCGGGAGGCGCTTGCCGGCCCAAGCCGCGAAGGCATGCACGTCTTTCCAGGTGAGGCAAATGACCGGGTGGTTCATGCGCTGCTCGATCGACGATCCCGGCCCCTCGGGCGTGCGCCAGGTCGCCCCCGCCGTGAACTTCCACCACGGCAGGTTGCCGCTGGTGCCGCATTGGAATGGGTCGACGCCTTGGACGCGCTTGAAGATGAGCGAGCCGCCCTTGAGGTATTCCGCCGGAGCGTTGGGGAACTCCGCGGCGCTCAGGTCCTTCTCGGCGTCGGTGACGTAGCCGGTGGCTTGGACGAAGGCCGCGAACTGCTGGTTGGTCACCTCGGTTTCGTCCATCCAGAAGCCCTTGACCTGGACGATGTGCGCGGGCCCTTCCTCCTTGTGCTTGTCGTCGACGTTGCCGGTGCCCATCCGGAATTCCCCGCCGGGAATCCAGACCATCTTGCAGACGTTCGCCGGATCGACGGTGGGCGTGCCGTTGGCCCAGTAGAAGAGGCCGAGCGGCAACAGCATGAAGGCGGTGGTGGCCACGATGAGCGTGGTGCGGGCCCGCGTGGCCGGGCTGTCGGCTGCTTCGGTGGTTTCCATGGGGCTGGGTAGGGGAGGAATAACCCCCGTTCTCGCCGCGGTCGACCCTTTCTTATTTTTCCTCCGTCCGGACGGATATCGCCTCGCCCTTGGCCGCGTGGGGGTATTAGACCAACGCCACCATGAGTTCGTCCCAAGAAGAGGTCCTCCAGATCTTCCGTGACTCCCGCGCCCTCCTGACGGGGCATTTCGTCCTCCGCTCCGGCCTGCATAGCGGCCACTTCTTCCAGTGCGCCCAGGTTTGCCAGTACATGGACAAGGTCACGCGCCTCATCGAACTGCTCCGTCCGAAGCTGGCGGCGCATCCCTGCGACGTCGTCTTGGCTCCGGCCATGGGCGGCTTGGTCGTTGGGCAGGAACTCGCTCGCCAGCTCGGCGTCCGCTTCATCTTCGTGGAGAAGGAGAACGACCGCTTGGTCTTGCGCCGCAACTTCACCTTCCGACCGGGCGAACGCGTCCTGATCGCCGAGGACGTCGTTACCCGCGGGGGGCGCGTGCAGGAGTGCCTCGATATCGTGGCCCAGCAGGGCGCGACCGCGGTCGCCGTCACGAGTCTGGTCGACCGTTCCGGTGGGCAGACCAAGTTCACGGTGCCTTTCATCGCTTTGTTGGAACTGACTTTTCCGACTTACCCAGCCGACCAGGTGCCGGCTGAATTGGCGAAGATCCCGGCCACCAAGCCGGGGTCGTAAGAGGCGGGCGGGGCCGGTCTGGCGGGCTAAATTGCCCGCAAAACGGGCCCTTATGCCTTGTGCCTTGCACCCGGCGGGCCTCTTCCCTACGCCCACTCCTTACTTTCCATGGATCGCAAGAATCTCTTTCTAGGTCTCGGCTGCGTCTCGCTGGCCCTGTTCCTCTACGTCCTGAACGCCCCGAAGCCTGTTCCGGTCGTCCCCGGCGCCCCCAAGGTCGCAGAGGCCGCCGCCGCCGGCAAGGTCGCGCCGGTTATCGCTCCGGTTGCCCCGGCCGCCGGTGCCGGTGCCGCCCTCAATCCCGCCGAGGCCAAACGCGTCACGCTCGAGAACGGCTACGTCAAGGTCACCTTTACTTCCCGCGGGGGTGCCATCGAGAAGGTCGAGCTCCTCAAGCAGTTCGCCGACACCGAGCGCAAGGCGAAGGTCGTCTTCAACGACAACAACCAGGATTCCGCCCTGGCCCTGGGGGTGCGCAACGCGCTGACCAACAAGGTCGAGCCCGTCTATTCCGAGTTCGTTGCGAACGTCGATGAGAAGGCCCGCGCCGTCACCTTCACGGGCAAGCTGCCGGACGGTACCCGCGTGATCCGCCGTTTCTCCCTTAACCTCGGCGAGAAGGAGGGCGAAGAACCCTACGCGGTGCGCTTCAGCACCCAAGTCGTCCCCTCCGCCGCCGGCGTCGCCGCCACGCGCGTCTGGCTGTCCACGGGTTGCTGGAACTTGACCGCCGGCGACACCATCAACCAGTACATCTCGGTCTTGGCCCACGATGGCGACGACCTGACCCGCGTCGGGACGGAGATCTTCAAGGATTCGAGCGGCTTCTTCGGTCTGGGTTCGCACAAGGCGGTCGCCGAGGAGCCGGCCGCAGCGGTCGGCAAGCCCTACCAGTGGGTTTCGTCGGGCAACCAATTCTTCGCATCCATCGTCCATGTCGACGCCGCCAGCCGCGGCACGCGTTCCGAAATCCTCGCGCGCCCGGTCAATTTCGCTAACGATGCCCACGGCATCCAAGCCTTCGCCTATTGGGAAAGCCCCGTGGCGGGCGACGCCTCCATCACGACCGAAGGCAACTTCTTCGTTGGTCCGAAGGAGTACGCCCGCGTCTCGGCCCTGGCGGATGGCCAGGTCGCCGTGTTGCAGTTCTCGAAAATCCTCGGGTTCATTTCCTTCGGCGCCATCTGCAAGCTCCTGTTGGCCTGCCTCGGCGGGGTGCATGCCTTGCTCACCTGGACGGGCGGCTGGTCGTGGGGTTGGGCCATCGTCGTCCTGACGGTCCTCATCAAGCTCATCACTTGGCCGCTCACCGCCGCGCAGCAGCGCAGCGCCCTGAAGATGCAGCAGTTCGCCGGCCCGATGAAGGAGCTGCGCGAGAAGTACAAGGACAACTCCGAGAAGCTGAACAAGGAGATGATGAAGCTCTACCAGGAGCATAAGATCAACCCCTTCGCCGGTTGCCTTCCGATCCTCATCCAGATCCCCGTCTTCTTCGGTCTCTACACCGCTTTCCAGACCACGGTGGAGCTCCGCTTGGAGTCCTTCCTCTGGATCCATGATCTGGCCGCGCCGGACACCGTCTACACGATCGGCGGCTTTGGCGTGAACATCCTCCCGATCCTCATGGGCATCACCATGTGGATCTCGATGAAGATGACCCCGAATCCCTCGGCGGACGACACGCAGAAGATCATCATGTACACGATGGCCTTGGTCTTCCCGGTGATCTGTTACTCGCTCCCGGCCGCCTTGCCGCTCTACATGACGGTGCAGAACCTGTTGACCATCCTGCAGGCCAAGATGACCCCGAATCCCACGGCGGAAGTGGTCGTCGTCGAGCCCCGTACAAAGAAGGCCAAAGGCTGATTTTTCACCCCCATACCCCCATGTCAGGTCATAGCAAATGGCACACGACCAAGCGGCATAAGGCCGTCATCGACGCTAAGCGCGGCAAGATCTTCTCCGTGCTGGCGAAGGAAATCACCCTCGCGGCGCGCGCCGGCGGCGGCAGCCCCGAGAGCAATGCCCGCCTCCGGACCTTGATGGATAAGGCCCGCGCGGCGAACATGCCGTCGGACAACATCAAGCGCGCCGTCCAGAAGGGCACCGGCGAAATCCCGGGCGTCACCTACGAGGAAATCACCTACGAAGGCTACGCGCCGGGGGGTGTCGGCATCATCGTGGAAGTCACGACCGACAACAAGAACCGCGCGGCGGCCGAAGTGCGCCAAGCGTTCAACGACAACGGCGGCAACATGGCCCAGACCGGCGCCGTCTCGCACAGCTTCCAGCGCAAGGGCCAGATCCTGGTCGGCGCCGGCCAGATCTCCGAAGACCAGTTGATGGAGCTCGCCCTCGAAGCCGGCGCCGACGACATCATCAACAACGGCGACCACTTCGAAGTCCTCTGCACGATCGCTTCCTACGATTCCGTCGCCAAGGCCCTGCAGGAAAAAGGGCTGAAGCCGGAATCCAGCGAAATCGCCTACGTCACGAGCATCCCCGTGCCCGTGGGGGATGCCGCCATCGCCAAGCAGGTCATGGAACTCATCGATGCCTTGGAGGCCTTGGACGACGTCAAGGCCGTCCACGGCAATCAGGAGATCGACGAGAAGTTGCTCGGGTAAGCCGATTTCCGGCTTCCCAGAGCGATGCCTTGAGGCCACCCTGTCGGGGTGGCCTCTTCTTCTTCGCAGCGTTCTGGTCCACCGACTGTCCGGACCGCGGCCCGTGCGGTGATCATCCGCGAGGAAGCCTTGCTGGTCGTGCGGGTGCGCACGGATGAGGGCGAGTTCCTGGTGCTGCCGGGGGGCGGTCAGGAACATGGCGAAACCTTGACCGGCACCGTCCGGCGCGAGGTCTTCGAGGAACTGGGTCTGAGGGTGGAACCGCGTGGCTTGGTTTACCTCCGGGAGTATGTCGGCAAGAATCACGGGATGCACCGGATTCATGGCCGTTTTCACCAGGTCGAGGCCGTCTTCCATTGTGCCTGCGACGATTTTTCGCCGATCGGCGGCGGGCGCACCACCGATCGCCGGCAAATTGGCTTCGAGTGGATTCCCTTGGGAAAACTGGCCGATTACCCCCTTTCCCCGCAGGGATTGGGGGCGATTATCAAGCAGTCCCTCCAGGATGGCTCCGCCCGTTATCTGGGGGATGTGCACTGAAGGCTTGCCAGCCGCCGTTCCGTTCCCTTTGTTCACCTTCCGCTTTTTTGGGGGTATAGCTCAGTTGGTTAGAGCGCCTGCATGACACGCAGGAGGTCGAAGATTCGAGTTCTTCTACTCCCACCACTTTAAAGACCCTGGCCTGACTTCGGCCGGGGTTCTTTTTTTGACCGCCCCCACGGGCGTCGGCCCCACCTTTTTTCTCGCTCACTCCCGCCGGTTGTCCTTACCCCTATGAGCGTATTTCCTAACATGAGCAGCACCCACATCACCGAAATCAACGCCCGCGAAATCCTCGATTCCCGCGGCAACCCGACCATCGAAGTGGACGTCCGTCTGGCTTGCGGCGCCCTCGGCCGCGCCGCGGTTCCCTCCGGCGCCTCCACCGGCACCTACGAAGCCCACGAACTCCGCGACTCCGACGTGAGCGCCAAGTCCTTCCCGAAGGGCGTCGACCCCAAGAAGCGTTACCTCGGCAAGGGCGTCCTCAAGGCTGTCGCCAACGTGAACGAGGAGATCGCCCCGATGCTCGAAGGCGTCGACGCGCAGGACCAGGTCGGCATCGACCACGCCATGCTCAAGCTCGATGGCACGAAGAACAAGAACAAGCTCGGCGCCAACGCCATCCTCGGCGTCTCCATGGCCGTCGCCAAGGCTTCCGCCATCGCCCTGAACCAGCCCCTCTACCGCTACATCGGCGGCACGAACGCCAAGGTGCTCCCGGTGCCCCTGATGAACATCATGAACGGCGGCGCGCACTCCGACGCCCCGGTCGACATCCAGGAATTCATGGTCGTCCCCAGCGGCGCCAAGTCCTTCAGCGAAGCCCTCCGCATGGGCACGGAAATCTTCCACGCCCTGAAGAAGGTCCTCAAGGCCCAGGGCCTCTCGACCTCCGTCGGTGACGAAGGTGGTTTCGCCCCGAAGGTCGCTTCCAACGAAGCCGCCCTCGAAGCCATCGCCGCCGCCGTCAAGGCTGCCGGCTACAAGCTCGGCTCCGAGGTCTTCCTCGCCCTCGACGTCGCCGCTTCCGAGTTCTTCGACGAGAAGACCGGCAAGTACACCTTCCATAAGTCCGACAAGTCGCAGCGCAACTCCGAGGCGATGATCAAGTTCTACCAGGACCTGCAGAAGCGCTACCCGATCGTCTCGATCGAAGACGGCTTCTCCGAGGCCGATTGGAAGGGCTGGAAGTCCGCCACCGACGCCATGGGCGCCAACACCCAGCTCGTCGGCGATGACCTCTTCGTCACCAACACCGAGTTCCTCTCCCGCGGCATTAAGACCGAAACCGCCAACTCGATCCTCGTGAAGGTGAACCAGATCGGTTCCCTCACCGAGACCTTCGACGCCGTGGCCATGGCCCAGCGCGCCGGTTACTCCGCCATCATCTCCCACCGCTCCGGCGAAACGGAAGACGCCACGATCGCGGACATCGCTGTCGGCCTCAACGCCGGCCAGATCAAGACCGGCTCCCTCTGCCGCTCCGACCGCGTCGCGAAGTACAACCAGCTCCTCCGCATCGAAGAAGAGCTCGGCCAGCACGCGATCTACGCCGGCAGCACGATGCGCTGGACGAAGTAACCCTTCGCGCCTGCGTTCCCCTCAAGGGCCGCCCAATTGGGCGGCCCTTTTTGTTGGGCTGGTTCTTGGCGCCTCGCGCCCGGTCGCGGATCCATGGCGAGGGCTTGCCGTCCCGCGGACAGGCCTTAACTTGGCGGGGTGCTGCGGTCTTTTGCGTTTTGCTTCTTCGCCCTCGTGGCTACGGCCGCCGAACCGGCCGTGGAGCGCTTGTTCGTCTTGGGCGATTGGGGGTGGGCCGATCCGGACCTGGAGCGCCGGTACCCGCTCATCCGTCAAAACGCGGATCAGCAACGGGCGGTCGCCCAGGCGATGGCCGCGCAGGCGGCGCAGGAGCCGATTTCGGCCGTGCTGACCACGGGCGACAACTTCTATCCCAGCGGGGTGAAGTCGGCCACCGACCCGCGCTGGTCCACCTCCTTCGAGCAGGTCTACGCCGCCCCCGCGCTGCAGGTGCCTTGGATCGCTTCGCTCGGCAACCACGATCACGACCACGAGGATTCGGCGCAGGCCGAAATCGATTACGCCGCCAAGTCGAAGGGCCGCTGGGTCATGCCGGCCCGCTACTACGCGCACCATTTGCCCACCCAGGATGTCCGCGTCATCGTGCTCGATGCTTGTTCCCTGAGCCCGCTCTGGAATCGGCGGTATTTCACCGCGGAGGCCGAGCGCGCGACCGCAGCCCAGTGGGCGTGGGCGGAAGCCGAACTGGCCAAGCCCGCCCGCTGGAAGGTGGTCGTGGGCCACCTGCCGATCCGCAGCCAAGGCATCCATTCCGCCGAGCCGGAATATGCCCGCCGGCTGGTCCCCTTGCTCGAGAAGCACCGGGTCCAGCTTTACCTGAACGGCCATAACCACCACGCCGAACTCGTGAGGGAGCGGGGCGTGGCTTACGTCACCTGCGGCAATGGCTCGGACCTCTACCCCAGCGGTTCCGGCCAAGGGTCCGAGTTCATCGGTTCCTATCCCGGTTTCACCGCCTTGGATTTTGGGCGCGAGGCCTTGGTGATCCGCTTCTTCGACGCCGCGGGGAAGGTGCGGCACCGGGCGGTCCAGCCCCGCTGAGGGCCCTGCGTTGACCTGCCCGCAATTGCGGCTACACCCAACGCGTGACTCCTTACCTGCAGCAGCGTCGCCCCGAACTCCTGAAGGCCTACCGCGATGGGCTCCTGCAGGATGTCATCCCTTTCTGGCTGAAGCACGGCTTGGACCGCGTCAACGGCGGCATCTACACCGCGCTCGGTCGCCACGGCGAGCTGCTTGATTCCGATAAATCCGTTTGGTTCCAGGGCCGGGCGGCTTGGACGTTCGCGAACCTCTACAACACCGTGGAGCCCCGGCCCGAATGGCTGGAGGCCGCCTTGTCCTGCGGCAATTTCCTGCATGAGCGTTGCCCGGACCTGACCGGCAAGCTGCACTTCACCGTGACCACCGAGGGCGATCCCCTGCGCATGCGCCGTTACGTCTTCAGCGAGTGCTTCGCGGCCATCGCCTACGCGGCGCTGTTCCATGCCACCGGCCAAGCCCAGTGGAAGGAGCGGGCCATCGCGGCTTTCGACCTCTTCCTGAAGTTCAACCGCGAGCCCGGTCACATCGCCCCCAAGACCTCGCCGGAGACGCGTCCGATGAAGGGCCTCTCGCCGCTGATGATGACCTTGGTGACGGCCCAGGACATGCGCGCCGACCTCGGCGATGTTTTCGTGCGCGGCAAGACGCTGACGCAGTGGGCTGCCGAGGCGATCGCCGAGATCCGCACCGATTTCGTGAAGCCGGACCTCAAGGCCGTCATGGAGGTCGTGGGCCCGAACGGCGAGATCTACGATCACTTCGACGGTCGGCTCCTCAATCCCGGTCATTCGATCGAGGCGGCGTGGTTCGTCCTGCGCGAAGCCCGCCACCTCGGCGATGCGTCCATGCAGCGGCTCGGCCTCGACATGCTCGACTGGATGTGGGCCCGCGGTTGGGATCGCGAGCACGGCGGCATCCTCTACTTCGTGGATCTCTACGGCAAACCCATCCAGGAGTATTGGCACTTCATGAAGTTCTGGTGGCCGCATAACGAGGCGATCATCGCGACGCTCATGGCGCATGTGATGACCGGCGACCCGAAGTACGCCGAGATGCACCGACAGGTCCACGATTGGTCCTACGCGCATTTTCCCGACCGCGAAGGCGGCGAGTGGTTCGGCTACCTCGACCGCGCAGGCCGTCCGACGACCGAGCTCAAGGGCAACATGTGGAAGGGTCCTTTCCATATGCCGCGCCAGAAACTGGTGTGCTGGCAGCTCTTGGAGGGCTTGAGCTGATCCCATGCTCGGTCGCTCCATGGCGGCGGGAAGCGAAGGCACCGTGCCGTGCGTCGAATGCGGACGCGGGATTCCGCGCGCACGTTTTGTCGACGGAAAGGTCGTCTGTCCGTGGTGTCAGACGCTGCAGGATGACGCCGGCGGGCAGGTGGTCGTGAGTCCCTTGCCGGTCGGAGCGACCCATCCCAAGGTCACCCAGCGCATCGAAGGGCCGGAACAGGTCTACGTCACGCGACAGGGTTCATGGTTCGGTTGGTTCTGGCTGGCCTTCACGACGCTCCATTGCGGGTTCATGTTCTACGGCCTCGCCCAAGGCACGGTCCGGCTCAACGGTCAGGTCGTCACGCACCCGAGCCTCTGGCACTTCCTTGGCCTCGCGGCGTTCTACTCGATTTTCTTCGCCGTCGGCTTCGCCTTCACCCTCAGCCGCTACACCGTTCGGTTGGCCGACGACCAGGCGACCGTGCGTTACCGCCTCTTTCCGTTCGTCGGGTGGACCTGGCGCTTGGCGGTCGGAGAGACCATCCGCGTCGCGTTGGCCTATCGGGGCGCCCGCGAAAACAACAACGCGGTGAACGCCGTCGTGCTCGTGTCCGACGGCAAGGAGATCAGCTTCGGCTCTTTCTTGGCGAAGGACGTGAAGGCGTACCTCGCGTCGGCGATCGACGCCTTCTACAACGGGGCCGCGGGCGAGTCGGCGGACTTCATTCCGAAACCTTGAGCGCAAACGGACCGGCGGGGAAGCCGGCGTCATTCCGGAGGGCCGCCGCCGCGTTCATGCGCCAAGCGTAGCGGACCTCGACGACCGGACCTTCGGTCTCGATGACCAGCGCATCGCCTTCGACCCGCACCCCGCGGGCGGCTTTGAAGTCCCCGGTGCCCATCGCGCGCACTTCGACCAGCGGTGGCGTCGGGCCCGCCAGCCTCAGGCCTTCGGCGGAGCGGAAGCGCACGCGCACCGTTCTCCCCGCCTGCCGGGCGTCGAGCGCCACGGGCCCCTCGGCGACGAGGTCCTGGCGGCCATGGAGGTCGCGTAGCGCCAGCGCGGCCAAGCGTTCACCCACGGGGCGTTTGTTGCGTGGGTGCACGTCCTTGGCGGCCCCGACATCGAGCGCGACGGCCATTCCGCTGGCGGAAATCTCCCGCGTCAGTTGGCGCTGGACCTCGCGGAATTCCGGCCAGAATTGCCGGGCGGGCTCGTCGATGGCGGGGAGCTGGACCCAGTAGAAAGGGAGGTCAGGTTGTTGCCAGCGCCGGCGCCAGTCGCTGACCAGGAGTTTCATCAAGCCGCCGTACTCGACGATGTCCGCTTGGCGGATGGCGTTGCTTTCGCCCTGGTACCACAGGACGCCTTTGATGGCGAAGTCGGTGGCTTGGGCGGGGCCGGCGGCCCACGCGAAGCCCGGCTTGAAGCCGTGGTTCGGGCCATCAACGTCCCCAGGCGCGTCCTTGGCTGACCCGACATGCTGACGGCCGCGGAGGCGGACGAAACTGCCTTCGAGGCTTTCGTTCTCCAGCCAGTTGCCGGCGACTTTCTTGCGGAAGAACGCATCGCCCGCCAAGGCTTCGCGGCTGATGAAGGCTTCGATGGGGGCGCCCCCCACGGCGTAATTGACGATGCCCACCGGCACGCCCGACTCCGTCGCGATGCGTTTGGCGAAGTAGTAGCCGACCGCGCTCAGCGGGGCGGCGCTCTGGGGGGTGCAGGTTTCCCAGCGGCCGGAGTAGAAGCGGTCGACCGTCATGCGCGCCACGGTGGCCGCATCCAGCGGTGCCGCGTAGCGGTACTGCCCGGCGAAGCTGTAGTTGCGCAGCCTGACCAAGCCCAGGTTGGCCTGGGGGAGTTCCGCTTTCGCGTCGGCATCCCGACTCAAGGGGAACTCCATGTTGGATTGTCCGGCGCAGATCCAGACGTCGCCGATGAGCACGTTGCGGATGGTCGCGGTCTCGCCGCGCTCCTCGACCGTGATGGCGATGGGTTGGACGTTGGCGCGCCGCGCCGGGAAGGTTGCGGACCACCGCCCGGAAGGCGCCACGGCGACGGTGGATGTTTCCGTGCCGAGATGGACCGTGACCTTGCCGCTGGGTGCGGCCGTTCCGGCGATGCGGATGGGCAGGTCGCGTTGCAGGACCATGCCGTCGCCGAACCAAGGGTGGAGTTCAGCCGCCGCCGCGAGGCTGGCCCAAAGGCATAGCCCTAGGCTCAGCGTCGGATGGTTCACTTGCCCTCGAGGTTGGTGCCCGAGATGGCCCGATAGAGGACGATCGTGTTGCTGTTGGGCTCGTACAGCACGCCGATGTCCTTACCGACCGGAGCCATGGAACTGTAAGCAAAGGGCCCGGGGAAGAGCAGGGTCGATTCAGCCCAAGTCTTGCCGCCATCCTCGGAGCGACGGAGCGTCCCGTTGGCGCGGCCTTTGCCGACCGGATTGAGGAAGAAGATCGCCGGCTTGCCTCCCGCCGTGGCCGCGAGCAGCGAGCCTTGGCAGGTCGGTTCGGGGAGGGCGGCGTCATCCACGGCCTTGGACCACGTCGCGCCCCCGTCGAGCGACCAAGCGGCCTTGCGCAAGGCCGTGCCCTTCCAGCGACGGGAATTCAGGTAGAGCGAGCCATCCGCGTTCTCGGCGACCTGGACTTCATTGAGCTGCATGCCTTCCTGCGGCACTTCGGCGCTGCGTTGCCAGGTCTGGCCTGCGTCATCGCTGAAGGCGACCCAGTTCACGAAGTTGCGCTTCGCGTCTTGGGAGTTGAAGGGGATCACCAGGCGCCCGGCGAACTTACCGTGACGGACCTGAATCCCGATGCCCGGGCCGGAGGCGCAGGTCACGGCGTTGTCGGGCTTCAGGGTCGGGCTCACATCGACGGGCTTGGACCACGTCGCGCCGTCGTCGTCCGAGGTCACGAGCTTTAGGCGGTTGCTCTTGGGGTCCTGCGGGCCTGCGGGGAGACCGCTGAACTCTTTGCCTCCCGCGGGGAAGGTCTGGAAGAAGAGGAAGACGCGGCCGCTCTTGGCGTCCTGGACGAGGCAGGGATTGTTGCAGCTGTCGTCGCCTTGTTCGTAGGCGATCGTCGGCTTGGACCAGTTCTTGCCATGGTCCTTGGAGCGGGCGATGAGCAGGTCGTTGCCCGCTTGGTCGGTGGCCTTGTCGCGACCCTCGGCGATGGCGATGAGCGTACCCTTGGTCGTCATCAGCAACGCCGGGATCCGGACGGAAGCGTGGGGGATGTTCTTCTTCGCCTCGAACACCGCCACGGCGGGCGTGTCGGCGGGCGTCGGCGCCGCGGCGAGGCAGGCGGGGAGGAGGCAGAGCGCGATTAGTCTTTCCATGAGAAGTAGCCGATGGCGTCGAGTTCGCCGATCATCGCTTGGACGCCGGCGGCGTCGGGGTTGGCGTTGGGCAGGCGGGCGGGGCCGACGGGGACGCCGAGATGCGTCATGAGGGCCTTGGCGCAGCCCATGTAGCCACGCTTGGCGACGATGCGGATCACCTGCATCATGCGGTCCTGCTCGAGCTGGCAGGTCGCGAGGTCGCCCTTGGGGAAGGCCACCATCATGCGCTGGAGCGGGCCGGGCACGAAGTTGTAGGTGCTGCCGACGCCGCCTTGGGCGCCCATCGCAAGGGATGCGAGGAAGTACTCGTCGATGCCCCATGGGAGGTCGTACTTGCCGCCCGCGAGGCGCTTGCCGAGCAGGTAGGTGCCGAGGTCGGGGTTGGAGTACTTGACGCCCGCCAGGTTGGGGATGCGCTGGGCGGCGAGCTTCAGGAAGTCGTCGACCGGGAAGTTGATGCCCGTGAGGGCCGGGATGTCGTAGTAGTAGAAGGGCAGGTCCGGGGCGGCCGCGGCCACCTGCACGCAGCAGGCCACGAGGTCCTCGAGGCTGCGTGGCTTGAAGTAGGACGGCGCGATCATCGAGATCGCGCTGGCTTGATTGCGTTGGGCCTGCGCCGCGAGCGCGGCGGCGTCGGCGAGGCAGTTGGCGCCCACGTGGACGACCACCTTGATGCCGCTGGACTGCGCCACGGCGGCCCAGCGGTCGCCGAGGGCGAGGCGTTCGGCGAGTTGCAGCGAGACGCTTTCGCCCGTCGTGCCGCCGATGAAGACGCGGTCGATCTTCCGGGCGAGCAGGTGCTCGGCTTGGCGTTCGACCACCGCGAGGTTCAGCGAACCATCGGCGTGGAAGGGCGTGTGGGTGGCGGGACAGAGCCCATGGAACTTGAAGGCGGACATGAAGGAAGGGGGTTAACGGCGGAGGGCGGCGTTAGGTCGGATGCATAAGACGATGCCGACGGACAGTAAAGCAATCGCCGCGAAGGAGCCGAAGATCACGTTCAGCGGGATGTGGGCATCGCGCATGACGCCGAAGCCCCAATCGGCCAAACCACCGCAGCTGATGCTGACCAGGTTCATGAACCCGTAACCCGTGGCCCGGAGTTCGGGCCGCACCAGTTGGCAGAGGATGGGCATGTTGTTGCAGTCGAAGAAGCCCCAGCCGAGTCCGAAGAGGATCAGGAAGCCGATCGCCACGAGCAACGTGCCCGCATTGCCCACGCCAAAGAGGGCGGGCAGGAAGAGCGACATGCCCAGCGCGCTGACGAAGATGCGCCCACGCTCCGTCCGGCGCATCCAGCGATCGGCCAGCCAGCCGCCGAGGCCGACGCCGACGAGGGAGGCGATCTGGACGTAGAGCACGGCCGATACGCCCGCCTTGCCTTGGCCGAGGCCGAACTGTTCGCGGAGGATGTCGGGCATCCAATCTTTCACGACCCACCCCGCGAGCGCCGGCAAGGTGAAGTAGAGCACCAGCAGGAGGAAGCCGCGGTTGGTGAGAAGTTCCCGGAACGCGTCGAAGAAGCGTGGAGCGGGCTCGGCCGCCTCGGCGCGCGCGGGCGGATTGCGGAGCAGGAAGAACAGCGGGACCGCGTAGACGACACCGACCGCCCCGCACCACGCGAAGGCCGAGCGCCAACCAATGGCGGGACTATCCGCCGCATAGCCCGCGAAGCCACCGAGGATGATGCCGACGTAGATGCCCATTTGGTGGAACCCGACGGCGCGTGAGCGGGTTGCCCCCAGGTGGAAGTCGGTGATCAGCGCCAAGGCCGCCGGGATGTAGAAGGCTTCGCTGATGCCCATGAGGGCGCGGGCGGCGAGCAATTCATGGAAGCTGTTGACGTACCCCATGTACCAAGTCACCGCCGACCACACGAGGAGACTGAGGCAGATGACGTTGCGGCGGTTGAGCCGGTCGGACAGGTATCCGCCCAGCGGGCTGAGGACGGCGTAAACCCACTTGAAGGAGCCCAAGACGAGCCCCCAGTTGGCCTTGGTCCCGATGTCCGGGATGTCGCCCATCATCGATGCCTTCATCGCCGCCAGCATCTGGCGATCGAGGTAATTGAGCAGCGCGACCGGCACGAGCAGCGCGACGACCAGCCACGCGGTCCGCATCGCCGAAGCATTGGGGGCTTCGTCCTTCATCGTAGTTTGGCGGGAATGGTCCAGCGCGTGCAGGCGGGCGTGCGGACGCCCGGGCGCGTTTCGCCGCTGATGGTCACGAGGTCATCGCCCAGCCGCAGCAACGGCGCGGTCGCCACGGGGTGCGGCCACTGGTCGACGACTTGGACCTCCAAGGTTTCCGTGTCGATGGCCAGGACCTGCGTGCTTTGGCCGGGGTGCGTGGCGGGTGGCTTGCCGTAGTGCTTGCCATCGTCACCACCGACGAAGAAGAGGCGGCGACCCGCGGCGACGCCGGGACCGGCGCTCGCGGCGAGCGGGGTCGGCAGCGCATGGAATTTGGTGCCTTGGCCATTCGGGCTGTTGTAGGTCAGCGTGTCGCGGTAGTCGCGGAGCGGTTTGCCTTGGTCGGCGCTGAGGGCGCAGCCACCGGCCCAGAGGGCGACCCCATTTTCATCGGCCCCGACCAACGGCAAGATGCGGGCGAAATCATCTTTGTCATCGGTCGACTTCCAGCCGTCGGCGGGCTTGGCCAAGTCGAGTACCGTCATCGTCGCGAGCGCGGCGGTGGAGGTGGGTTGCGTCGTGCCGCCGCTGACGATCAAGCGCGTCCCGAGGGTGAAGCAGCCGGCGTACGCGCGGGGCTCGGGGAGTTTTGCTTCCAGCGGTAGGCATTTCCCGTCGGCCTTCACCACGAGCACCGCGGAGAGGTGGCCCTCGGCGTTGCACCCGCCGGCGATGACGAGACCGTCACGCGCGGGCGTGGCGGCGAACGCCGCGTAGGCGGTGGGCGTGGGGAGCTGTCCCACCGGTCGCCAGGCCCACTGGCCCGCCGTCTTCTTCAGCAGGAAGACGTCGGTGTAGAAAACTTTGGTGCCACCGTCCCAGGGCATCTTGCCCGGGAAGTTGCTGCCGCCGGCGGCGAGGATGACCTCTTGTCCGTCGGCATCCTTCAGCACGGCGGCCATCATGCCGGCGCGTCCGAGCGGATCGGGGATGTCCGGTAACGGCTCGGCCGCCACCCAGCCGAAGGCTAGGCAGAGTGCGGTGAAGAGGCGGAGGGCGGACAGGGGCATGTCGGGGTATCTACTTAGATACCCTTTGGACGGATGCCTGCCAGCCTAAGCGTTACTCTTCGCGGCCCAACCAACCTTCGGAGGAACGCATGCAGGGACGGATCTCGCCGTTTACGACCGCAATCCCTCCATTCCACTTCGTGCAGCCTGTCGTGAGCAACGCCGCGGGGGCTTCGCCGGCTTCTTGCCAGGCATCGAGCGTCTTGTCGTACGACAGGATCTTCTTCGAGAACCCCGGGTGCTTCGCGGCTTCAACCTTGCCGGCCAAGCTGCCGTCGTCTCCGCCGATGAGCAGCGCTTGTTCACCGATGAACGGGCAGGGTGTCGGCGCGGCCGCGATCGGGCGCGGCAGCGGCGCGAGGCGGCGCCATTCCTTGCCCAGCGTGAAGGCGTGGCAGTCCGTCAGGTATTCGCGTTCGGCGCCCTTGGCCCCGGCGGTCAAGGCCACGCCCCCGAACAGGAAGAACGTATCCTTGGTGCCGGCCGCTTGCGCGAGCATGCGACCCGAGCCCGCCCAGAGCGGCAGTTCTTTCCAGCCGCCCGTGAGGTTGGCGAGGTCGATGGCATAGGCCGTCGAGGACGCGGCGGTCGCATCAGGCCGCTCGGTGCCGCCGGCGACGATGACTTTGCTGCCGACGAGGGCGCCGGCCGCATAAGCGAGCGGACGCGGCAGGAAAGGGAAGGGACGGACCTTGAGTTCGCCTTCTTCGATGCTGAGGACGTAGCAATCTTGATAGTGCCGTTCGGCGTTGGCGCCGCCGATGGTCAAGAGGCCTTGGCGAATGGAGATGCCGACGCCATAGCCGATCGGGCGCGGCAACTTTCCCGCCGCGGTCCACTTGCGGTTGCGCGGTCCGATCGTGTAGACGGTGTCATGCCAGACCTTGGCGCCACCTTCCCAAGCTGGTTTGGTCGGGAAGTTGGAACCGCCGGCCATGAGCAGGAGGTCGCCCGACGTGCCGAGGAAGGCACCGCCGACGCCAGGGGCGTTGGGAGATTCAGGAATTCGGGACCAGCGCATCGGCATGACACTATAAGCAAGACAGCCCCACGCCCCCTGTCCAGAGATTAGCCAACGGCATCCCGTCAGATGCTTGGATAATCCTAGGGTTTTGGGTCGTTAAAGCCCTGGGGGTTGGGGATGCGAAGCCTTCGATGGGTTTTGTTTGACACCCTTGCCCGATTATTGCCTTCATTCAGGTCCTTTCGCACTGCCTGGTAGCTCAGCGGTAGAGCAGGTGACTGTTAATCACTTGGTCGTAGGTTCGATCCCTACCCAGGCAGCCAGAAAGGGCCTTTTGCGCAAACCGACCGTCCCCGGTCGGTTTGACTGCTTTCACCTTCTCCTTGACCACGGGGGCGGTTGCGGGAGGATGCAAGCCACCATGGGCCAGCAAACCAACAAAGTCATCAAGCGTCGTCGTCTCCGTGCTTACCTCGAGCGCAAGAAGGAGCGGATCAAGGCCGCCCGCGCCGCCGCCAGCAAGAAGAAGTCGAAGAAGTGAAGCGAACGGGAGGCATGGCCTGTTGGCAGGCCGCGCTCATCGCGCTGGCCCTGACCGCCTGCGACTCCCCGCCGCCTTCCGCCGTCGATCTCCCCGGCGTGGCTTATGTCCACCCGAAGCGACGCTCGGAAGCCGATGTGGCCCGTGCCTCCGAGGCGTTCTACGCCAAGGAGACGCATGGCCAGGACGTCGTTTTCCGGTCGGTCGAACACGACCGGGCCGGCTATTATTTTTACACGAAGTTCGATTTTGAGCCGCCGGTCGACGCCCGCATCGTCTTGGAAGTGGTCCGGACGGAGGCGACGGCCCCCGAGCGCTACGTCTTCTCGACGAAGGTTCGCCCGCGGTTTCCGCTCGGTGAGTATGTCATCGGTCTGACCGGCAAGGATGCGGGTTCCCCGAAGTGGGTGCCCATTGCCTGGCGTCTTTCCGTCGTCGACGTCCAAGGCAAGGTCTTGGCTTCGACGCATAGTTTCCTCTGGGGTTCGCCCACGGATCTCGGCCAGAAGTAAGCCATGAGGGCTGTCGCTTGGACCGCTTGGCGCCCGTTGGAGCTCGCGGACCCGGTGCCACCGCAGTCCTTGCGCGAGCAGCTCGATGGTGGTCAGTCCTTTCGCTGGAACGTCGATGACGCCGGCGTGTGGACCGGGGTCTTTGGTCGGACCATCGCGGGAGTGCGGCATGGTTTGGACGGCCTCGAGTGGCGCGGCGTCGCCGGCGTGCCCGCCACGGAGGCGGCCGTGCGGACCTACTTGGACGCCCCGGGCGTGCAGGCCGGCCTCGTGGCGGCGTTGCCTTGGCGCTCCGATGCGGTCCTCCGTGCGGCCATCGCCGCGCATCCCGGCTTGCGTATTTTGCGCCAGGATCCGCATGAGACCCTCATCGGTTTTCTGTGTAGTTCCAACAAGCGCATCCTGCAGATCCGCCAGATGGTCGCGCAGTTGGCGACGACCCTCGGTGACCCGTTGGGCGGTGGTTTCCATGCCTTGCCGACGTGGCCGCAATTGGCCGCCGCGACGGATGGCCAACTGAAGGCCTGCGCGCTCGGTTATCGGGCGGCCTTCTTGCGCGGTACGGCCCAGCGGCTGCAGGCTCGGCCGCAGTGGGCCGAAGAGTTCCAGGCGTTGGCGACGGCCGACTTGTTGCTCGAACTGCAGCGCTTGCCGGGCGTCGGGCCAAAGGTCGCCGCGTGCGTGGCGCTGTTCGGGTTTGGCCGCTTGGAAAGTTTTCCGGTCGACACTTGGGTCGTGCAGGCGCTGGCCGGCGCCTATGGGTTCCGCGGTTGGGCCCCGGCGCGGTTGGAGGAGTTCGGGCGTGCGCATTTCGGCCCGGCGGCGGGCCTCGCCCAGCAATACCTTTTCGCCGCGGCCCGCGCCGGCGTCCTGCTTCAGCCGTACGCCTTGCCCGCGATCGCGGTCAAGCCACGCCCCAAGTCGCGCGGACGAGCTCGGCGGTAAGCGCCGTCTCCGGTGGGCCCGCCGCGATGAGGCGGCCTTCGCTCAACACGAGGACTTGGTCGCAGGTGCGGGCCCAAGCGAGGTCGTGGGTGGCGACGAGCGCCGCGGCGCCGGCTTGGGCGCTGGCGCGGACCGCGCGCGCGACGAGTTCCGCGCGGCAAAGGTCCAAGGCCGTCGTGGGTTCATCCAGGAGCAAGACTTTGCCGTAAGCGTCGCCGAGCGCGCAGAAGGAGAGGCTCAGATGGGCGACCTTGCGTTCCCCACCGGAGAGTTCCGAAAGCCTCCGCGTCGCCGACGCCCCGAGTCCGAAGCGTGCGCACCAGCGATGGAAGGCTTCCGCGGACGGGGCGAGCTGCCCGAGCTCCGCGAGGGTGTAGTCCCACGCCGAGGTCGGGTGTTGCGGGCCGTAGGCACGCAGCGTCGCGAGGGTTGCGGGCGCGGTCCGCCGTGGGTCGATGCCGCTGATCGACAGTTCCCCGGTCGCTTCAGGCAGGAGGCCCGCGCAGGCACGGAGCAACGTCGTCTTGCCGGCGCCATTGGCCCCGACGACGCCGACCACTTCGCCGGCGGAGGCCGTGAGCGCGACGCCCTCGAGCACGGTATGGTCGGCTAAATCCACCGAGAGGCGGAGCGCTGCGAGCAGGACTTCACTCATGGCGGCGGGAAGCGATCCAGATGAAGGCCGGGGCCCCCAGCAACGCGGTCATCGCGGCGGCGGAGACGGGCGTGTGCGTCCATAGGGAACGGCCTAAGGTGTCCGCCAACAGGAGCAGCCCTGCCCCGAGCAAGCCGGCGAGCGGCAGCATGGCCCGATGCCGAGGGCCCACGAGCGCCCGCGCGAGGTGCGGTGCGAGCAAGCCGATGAAGGCCACTTGTCCGACGAGGCAAACCGCCGCGGACGCCGCGAGCGCGGTGAGCAGAACGCCCGCACGGCGCGTTTGCGCGACGTCGGTGCCCAGGCAAAAGGCCATATCTTCGCCGAGGGCCAGTCGGTCGAGCGCCGATGCTTGGGTCAGCAGCAAGAGCGCGGCCAACACGCAACCGAGGATGGGCAACCATGCCAATTCGAGCGTGGCGGAGCCGAGCCAATCGCCGGCGGCGCCGTTGATCAAGATGTCGCGCGCCTCCGGAAAGCGGGCCGCGAGGAGCAACGTCCCCGCCGCCGTGAAGGCGTTCAATCCCAGTCCGGTGAGCAGCAGTTTCGCGGTCGACCGACCGCGCCCGAGCCAGACCAACGCGGCGGAGGTCGCCAAGGCTCCGGCAAAGGCCGCGGTGGGGAGGGCCCAGCGATGTTGCCAGGTGAATTCGGTGGCCCCCGCCAAGAGCAGCGCGATGCCGAGGAGGGCTCCGCCGAAGACGCCCGTCAATCCCGGGTCCGCCAAGGGATTGCGGAAGACGCCTTGCTGGTTGGCGCCGCCCAGCCCGAGGGCCAGTCCGGCGGCGAGCGCGGCCAGCACGCGTGGTAGGCGGAGCATGAGGAGCTCGCCGTTCGCGCCCCAGCCAAAGCCCGCGCTGCCGCAGGCCAGGGCGGCCAAGGCCAACAAGGCCAAGAGCAACGCCGCGAGGGCGAGGGTACCGGCGGGACGCTTCATCGTCACTGGCCGAACAGGGTATCGAGCGGGTTGCGCGGTTTGGGCTTCGCGTTATTGCTCGGCGGCGTCGCCCGGTCCGGCTGGACCGTGTTTTGGCCTTGGTAGCTCGCACCGGAACGGATGTTGCTCACGGCGGTCTGGAGACGCTCGACGAGGTCGTTCTGCAGGTTGTTCAGGGAGCCGCTGAATTTCACGCCGGGCCCTTTGGTCGAGCCATCCGGCACCGCGATGCCGTCCGCGAAACCGAGCAGCGCGAAATACTGGGCGTAGTCCCCTTTGCCGCGGATATCCGCCTGGAGGCTCAAGGGCCAATCCGCGAAGCTCAGCTGCGTACGGGCGCCGATCTCCCCCAGCGCGTTGAGCGTCAGCTCCGCGTTGGAAACTTCGGCCTTGGTGATCTTGATCGTACCGTCGGGCATGCGCTGCGCGAGGAACTCCGCGTTATCGTAGCGGAAATTCGCGAGGGATTTCTGCAGCTTGCCGACGGCGGAGATGGCCGCCCCGATCTTGGCGACCTTCTCGCCCTGCTGCTGGTTCTTGGTGAGCACGCCGGCGAGGAGGGCGAGGCCGCCGACGACTTCCGCCGTGTCGCCCGCCTTGTTGGCGGTGAGGGCGATGGCGCTGTCCTTGCCGCCGAAGGCTTGGATGCGGCCCCCCTTGGAGGTCAGGCCCGCATGGATGTTCATCTTCGCCGTCAAGGCGTCGAGATTGCCGGAGACGCCTTCGGCGGTGGCCCAGCCATCCGCTTTGCCGTCGACGAATTCGCGCAAGGCCGGGAAGGCGGCCGCCACGGAGCCGAAGTCAAACTGGGTTAGGGTGACTTTGGAGGTCAGCGCGTAGGGGCCGCCGGTGGTCGCCGGTTGGAAGGTGAGCTTGCCGCCCCCACCCAAGGTGCCTTCGGCGAGCTTACCCTGGATTTTGGAGAGGGTCACCTGTTCCTCGATGACATCCACCTGGAGCGAAACATTCTGCGCGACGATGCCTTTGGCGTAGGCCTTGCCGATGCGCACCTGGGCCTGCCCGAACTGCTTATGCCACAGCGGCGTCGCATCCTTGGCGGCGTTCGGCTTGACCGGTTTGTCCGTGGGCTCGGCTTCGGCCTTGGACAATACGGCCAAGAGGTCGTCGCCCGCCACGTTGGGGAACTCCGCCAAGACCTTCCACTCGGTGCGTTCGCCGTGCTTGACCTGCTTGACCGTGAGTTCGCCTTCGGAGACGCCATCCGCTTCGATGCGGAGCTTGCCGGAAGCCTCGAGCCCTTGGGCGTTGGGCGTGTAGGCGCCGCTCAGCGCGACGGCCTTCAGCTTGCCTTCGCGGTCCTTGAACGCGAGCTCCTTGAGGTTGAGGGTGGCCTTGATTTCGCCGCCGGGCGCGATCGTGGCCGCCGCCGCGTAGCTGCCGGTCGTGATGATGTTGAGCGCTTCGGCGAAAGGTTGCTCGGCCATCGCGCCCAGATTCCCCTGCAGCCGCATCGTGGTGGGCGCTTCGCCCATGCCCCAGGAAAGGTCGCCCGCGGCCAGGATGCGCCCTTGGTTCACCAGCTTCGCTTGGGTGAACGCGAACACGCTGGCCTTCTCGCCGAAGCTCAGGTCCAAGCCGGCCGCGAGGTCGCAATGACTGACCCAGAGTTTGTCGCGCCAGCTCACGCTCGTGTCGATGAAGGCCACGGGCGCACCTTCGGTGCGGATGAAAAGACCGCCGGACTTGAAGCCCACGACGATGTCGGCGCGCTCGAGGTTGCCGGAGAGCCTCAGGCCGGGGACCAGCGCGGCGAGCGATTCCAGCGGGAGCTTGGCGGCGCTCGCTTCGACGAGGACGCCCGCGGGCTTTTCGCCGGAGAACGGGAAGGGCTGGCGCAGCTTGAGGTTGAGGAGGTTCTCGCCGGCGCGCGTGATGCGTGCTTCGAGCGTATGCAGGGCGGGGGCTTTGCCGGCGTCCGCCCCGAGGGCGGTCTTGGCGAAGACGCGGATGCCCGCGAGCTTGTCCTTCGGGAGGTCTTCCCAGCCCGGTTGCGCCGCGAGTTCGGCGATGCCGACTTGGGCGTTGGCGGCGACGGACCAGGCGCCATCTTTGCCGGGCCGCACGACCGCATCGCCGACCGCGATTTGCCCGGCGGCGGAGCTCAGCGCAAACGGGGCGATGAAGATGGCGCCACCCTCGGAGCGCAACGGGAGTTGCGCATCCACTTCTTTCAGGAGGACTTTGCCGGCGCGCTCGAGCGTCAGGCCTGTCACGGCGTGCGTCTTGACCGTCGTGATGGTCGGTTCGCCGTTGACGAGCGCGAGTTCGGCTTCCCCGGTCCAGCGGCCGGCCGTGGCCGTCAGGTTGGCCATCGCCAAGAACGGCGTCAGCGAGACGAGGTTCGCGTCGCGGGCCGTCAAGGTCAGGGCTGCTTCCGTCGGGAGCTGGCCGTGGGTGACGCGCAAGGGCTTGGCGAGGATCACGGCGATGCCGTTGCCCGAGACATCGAGTTGCTCCACATCCAGGCCGGCGGGCGCATTCCGGGCCTGGGCCTTGATCGTCCACGATGAAGCCGTCTTGCGGGGGATGGTGGTCGAGAATTTCGCCAGGTCGGTCCAAGTCGCTTTGACATCCGTCTGCACGGCCCAGGTGCCGGCCTGCGGGGCTGCTTGGGCCTTGATGAGGCCGGCGACTTGGCAGTCGGGCAGGCTGGAACTGAGGATGCCGAAGCGCGTCGGATCCAGGTCGAGGGTCGCCTCCAGGTTGAGCGCACCTTGGTCGGCGCTGCCCGTGAACTTGAGTGCGGGCCGGCGGGCGGCATCCAGCACTTGGCCGGAGAAGCTCAGCGGTTTTTGCGCATCGTGTTGCCCGCGCAATTCCAAGCCCATGGCGCCGGCGGCCAAGGGGCTGTCATCCTTGGCGACGACGTTGAGTTCGAACGATTGCACGTCGTCGGTGAGGTTCTGGATATCGAGGCCAGCGGCTCCCAGCGGCCGTTGCAGCTGTCCCTTCAGGATGATTTCGGCGCGGGGGCGCGTCGTCGTCGCTCCGACCTTGAAGCCGGGCCACATGACGCCCGCGCGGAGGTTCACGGCGCCCGCGGAGTCGATGCCTTCGCCCGCGACGCTGAAGCGCAACTCTTGTCCATCGGCCAGGACCACGCGCCCGTTGGCGGCGTAAGGCCCGACCTTGAAGCCAGGCAGTTTGGGGGCCGTGGTGGCGGCGGGCAGGGGTGGGTTTGCCGTGGGTTCAAGCTTCGGCGCGAGGCGGTTGGAAAGGTCGAGGTCGAAGCCGCGCACCGCGATTTTTTCCAGCGTGTAGGTGCCGAAGACGGAAGCCCAGACGTCCGCCTTGCCCGTCGCGCTCGCGAGTTTGACCTTCGTCCCGTCGGTCAGCGTCAGGTCGACCCCGAGGACTTCGAAGGAACCATCCAAGGAAGCCGAGACCTTGCCGATGCTCCCGGCGATCTTGGCGTCGGCCAAGGCGGCGGCGACGCGCTTGCCCAGCGGGTCGGGTTGCAGTTCCGAATCGATCCAGAGGACGGCGCAACCGACCAGGACGATGAGGGCACCGAGGGTCCAGAGGCTGATACGAAGGGCGCGGGGCATGGGACGAGGCCTGTAGATTGGCCGGCTTCGGGAGGCGGGCAACAAAAAGCCCGGTGGAATTGCTCCCACCGGGCTTGGCGTTCGACTTCGGCGGGCCGGTTAGGCCTGCGGAGGCTGCTGCGGCGGCTGGGGAGCCGAGCTGCGGCCGGCGGCGCGCTTCTTGCGCAGGAAGAGCGCCTTCGCCGCCTCCAAGTCCTCATCGAAGGCCGCCGAGTTTTCGGCGACATTGCTGCCCTTGATGCTGCGGGTGAAGTTGCGGCTGGCATAGCGCAGCTCCTTCATCGCCATGATGCGGTCTTCGTCCAAGAGGCGCGTGAGGTAGATCACCTTTTCGCGCGCCCACTCGGAGAGGTTGGGCTGTTCGGTGAGTTCGGCCAGCTTCTGCTTGGCTTCGGCCACTTGGCCGCTGCGCACGAGGGCTTCGATCACGTCCAGTTTCTCCGCGGTCACCGCCTCGCCCACCGCGGCCGCCACGTTCACGTCGGATTGCAAGGTGCTGAAGGTCGCCAGGTCGACTTCCGTGAGCGCGAGGATCTGGGGCCCGAAGGTGACGGGCGTGCCGTCCTTGGTGATGGCCGCGAAATTCACCGCGAGCAACGAATCCGCCTTCGCGTTGGCGCCGATCTTGAGTTCGACCACGGCCGTCAGGGCCGAATCCCAAGGCAACGTCCCGAGCTTGCGGGTACGCGTCACGCCGTCTTCCAGCAATTCGCCCAGCAGGCGGGCTTGGACATCGCTGCCGCCCTGGACCGAGACCTTCACCTGTCGGAGGAAGCCATTGGACAGGATGGCGAACTGTTCTTCAAAGGCTTCGCTCAGGTCATCGGCCGTCTGGCCGAAGTTGGCGGCGCCTTCGCCGGCCTTGGCCATGCCCGTGAGCAGGGATTCGTTGAAGCCGTGGCCGAGGCCGACCGTGGAAGTCGTGATCCCGGCGCCGGCGGCCTTGGCGACGTGGTCGAAGATCTTGGCTTCCTCGACGAGACCGTGGTTGGCTTGTCCATCGGTCAAAAGGATGACCCGGGCAATGCGCTCCTTCTTCACGAACGGAGCGAGCTGCTTGACGCCTTCCTGCCAGCCGTCGAACAGGGCCGTGGAACCGCCGGACTGGATCTGGCGGACGCGGTTGGCCAAGTCATGGGCGTCGCCCACGGCGATCAGCGGTTGGACGACATCGACGGCGTCGTCGAAGACCACGACGGCGATGCGGTCATCCGGGCGCAGGCCCTGGATGATGCGCACCGAGCTTTCGAGGGCGGCCTTGAGGGGGTCGCCGCTCATCGACCCGGAACGGTCGATGACCAAGGAGAGGTCGAGCGGGGCGCGTTGGGCGGCCGCGGCATTCTGGGTGACGGGCTGGGCCGGAGCGACGAGGCGGACGAGGACGTGCGTCGCTTCAGCGGCGGCGCGGAGGAAGCCCTTTTTCAAAGGCAGGATTTCGATGGTGGGGGAGTGCATAGGAGCGATCATTCACCGACCACCATGCACACACCCATCAAACTGTCAACACCACTAGAGTATCTTTTTCGTTATTAACACCAGAAAGATACTGTCATAAATGTACGCTAAATTCTTAAGTAACTGTCTTTGAGGGCTTTGCGGAATTTTTCGACGATTTCATCCAGTTCTTCTTCGCTGGGTCGCCCCCGGTTGTCGATGTGGAAGGAGGCTTCGCACCAGTGGGCGAGGCGTAGGCGGGTCCACCTTTCGCGCTTCGGTTCTTCGCCCCGCGAGGTCGGGTGGAAGGCCAGCAGTTGTTGGAATAACTCGCGGACTTCGGGCTCCAGGTCCGGGCGCATGGATTCCTTGATGACCAGCTTGCGGAACTGGATCGCGGGCATCGGCGAATCGGCGAGGTCGCGGAGCTGCTGGTATGCCTCGTTGGCGAAACGGCTTTTCCGGGGGGAGGGAGCCGCCGCCTCGGGTTCGCTGACCACATCCGACTCGAAGGCGGCGACGCTGTAGTGGCGGTTCTGCCGCATCGAGGCCGGGCGGGCATGGCTTTCGGGGGTCTGGGGCGATGCCGTCCGGAAGAAAAGGCGTTCCGCCTCGTTGGGCTGGGCCAACTCGTCGATCAGTTTGTTCAGCTTATCGACCTGGGCGTTGTCTTTCAGGAGATTGCGGATGCGGTCGAGTTCCCAGCCTCTTTCGGCCAACAAGCGCGCCAGCAGCAATTGGCGCACCTGCAGGCTGCCGTAGTTGGCTTTGCGACGGTCATCGTTGGCCCGTTCGGGCTTGGAGATGAGGTTTTCGTAGGTGTAGAAGCGGACGAGGCGTTCGGTCGCCCGGTGGCGATCGCCGAACCCCAGCTTTTGCAGTTTCTCCGAGACATGCTGCGCGAGTTCTTCGGCGGTACCGAGGAACTCGTCTCCTATTTGGGCTGAGATTTTCAACATAGATTTCTTTTATAGACAGCAAGGTGTCAGCATCGGCCGATCTGGCAATCTTTTAACATGGTTTGTTAACACCCGGTGCGGGCATTGGTTCCGGGGGGGCAAAAAAACAGGCCGCCCGTTGCTGGGCGGCCTGGAGGCCTGACTCCCTCGCGGGGAGCTCAGGAGTTGTGGTTGTAGCCTTCTTCGCCGTGGTCCGAGATATCGAGACCGCGCGCCTCGTCTTCTTCGGTCGGGCGCAGGCCAATCGTCGCCTTGAGTGCGTAGGCGATGATCGCCGTGGCCACCAGGGAGAGGAGGAGGGTGACGCCGATCGCCTTGAACTGCTCGGTGAGGAGCGTGTTGCCCACGACGTCCTTGAGGTTGAGGGCCAAGTTGGCGTTGGCATCGACCGTCGCGAGGACGCCGGTGAGGATCGCACCCAAGGTGCCACCGACCGCGTGGACGCCGAAGGTGTCGAGGGCGTCGTCGTAGCCGAGCTTGGACTTCAGGTAAACCACGGCGAGGAAGGGCACGATGCCGGCGAGGACGCCGATGATGACCGC
>JACCDW010924546.1_pt1 | contig 67337 bp, 92 predicted proteins | sample 7449781 | NCBI WGS metagenome assembly JACCDW01 (sample SAMN15323449, study PRJNA562643) | freshwater metagenome | isolation source: river surface water | place: USA:Blue River Watershed | collected 2017-08-18
CAACAACGCCGTGCTGGTGGCGAATTCACTGGCAGCTGGCGGATCGTGGACGGCCAGGGTCGTGAAGTACATCGTTTTGGTGGCGTGGGTAATGTTCAGGCTGACGCCAATCGTGTGGCACGAGCATGGGTGCACGCCAATGTAAGTGACAATAATGGTCCTTACGATGTATTACCAATTATGGGCTAATTGGTTTACTGGACCATTGACTTTCACCCACACTAGCGTATAATGTAGTCATGAGTAAGCGTAATCAAGATGACGTTAGTTACGAGGTGATCACTCAGGAAGATCCTGATACAGGTGATCTATTATTGCCACTGCCACAAGAACTGCTGGACAAAATGGGCTGGCGTGAGGGCGACCAAATAGAGTGGAAAATTGATACGCAAGGCCGTTGGGTGCTAAGTAAGAAATCATGAGTACGAGCAACACCTGGCCCTACAACAACACGCTGGACGACAGCACTGATATCACCACTATTTCACTTACTGGTTCAGCAGGTACTGCTTCCATGATTGATACCTCAACCAGTACATTTACCTACCCTTCAAGTAATGTATATGTGACCTCAGCAGGCACAGGTCTAAACTGGGGCTACAATGACACCATAAGCATTACCAGTGGCGGTTACGAAAATTCACTCAGTGTAAATGGCGATGCTGAAATCAAAGGTAAACTAAAAGTAGATGGTCGTGATATCGGCGACATTCTAAATAAAATAGAACAACGCCTGGCCATCTTGCGACCCAATCCCGAACTGGAAAGTCGTTGGGATGAACTGCGAGAACTGGGCGAACGCTATCGTGCCCTGGAAGCAGACCTCACGGAAAAAGAACTCATGTGGTCCAAGCTCATAAAATAATTTGCACAAAAATACAATCCATGCTATACTCTGGTTATCTTGAACAACCTTACTTGTCACAGCCATGACAATGCATTTGTTGCCGCCCATGTATAGCACCACTGGTCGCAAACGTGGTAAAACGAAATACCGCTCGGCAGAAGCCAAGCGACAAGCAGAACAACTGGAACGCGAATGGGCCGCACTCAAGTCACGCCACGGTGTCACGGACACTAAACGCAAGGCAGCACCTGCGGCAGTACGCCTGCCCACCCAGGGTCCTGCTCACACTCGCACCAATGACGCTGTGCCCAGCCTGCGTAGTTGGGACACTGGTGCGGCAACAGTCAAACAGAGTCAGCAATACACTGGCACAAAAATTTTGGGTATCGGCACCATGCACAAGAGCAATGCAGTGCCAATTTTCACTAACGAGGAGGCAGAATCAATCGCAAATATGCGACGGTAATTATTATGGCTAAAGAAGAAGCAATTAGACTAGAAGGCACAGTGGTAGATGTTCTACCCAATGCCATGTTCAGAATCAAGCTACCCAGTGAACAGGTAGTAATCGGTCATATCAGTGGCCGCATGCGTCAACACGAAATCCGCATCTTGTTGGGCGATGAGGTTGAACTGGAGTTCAGCCCCTATGACCTGAGCAAGGGCCGTATCGTCAAACGAAAATAACCCCAGTATGTAGATAAATACTGGCATGGATGACTTTCGTGAAATAATTACCCTGCTGGAAGAACGCGGTAAGCCAGATGACCTAGAAATCGTCAAACTGGCTTACACTGAGAACCAGCTAGCACCCGTAATAAGCGGTGCCAGCATGAGATACCACTACGGAAAACTGGCTCATGGTTATGCCGAACGCTTCAACAAGCGTGAAGGTGACCGCACTTTCAACTATGCGGGAGCATGGTTGCACAATGTTTATTTCACACAGTTCCGTCAGCCCAGACAAAACAATAAACCCAACGGCCCAGTGGGCAACTTGATCAAACAAAAGTTCAAGACCTGGGACGATTTCAAAGATAAATTCAAAGAAGAAGCCATGAAGCTACAGGGCAGTGGCTGGATTTACCTGGCACGTGATGGCAGCATCAAGACCATTCACAATCACCAGGTGCGAAACGATATTCTTATCCTGGTTGACATGTGGGAACATGCTTTCAACCTGGACTACGGCACAGACAAGAAACGCTATTTGGACAACATCTGGCGTATCTTTGACTGGAACATTATTAACTCACGATGGGGTCAAGCCTACAAATGATTACTGTCACTGAACGTGCAAAAGAAAAAATTCTAGATATTCTGGCAGAAGAAAATCGCCCTGAAGCAAGATTGCGTTGCTTTGTACAGGGTGGGGGTTGCAGTGGTTTTACATACGGATTCACTCTGGATGACACTTCAGCCGAGGACGACTTTGTGATAGATTTTGGCGGTTCAGAATTGCTAGTAGATAGCATGAGTGCTCAGTATCTGCAGGGTTCAGAAATCAACTATAAAGAAGATTTAATGGGTTGTAGTTTTGTCATAAACAACCCCAACGCCTCGGGAACTTGCGGGTGCGGTAGCAGCTTTAGTGTTTAGGTACAGCCAGCCTCTATCCAGAGATAAATACTGGATAGAGGATTTTACCAAATGGCTATTCCTGGACAACAAAACATCAATATTGGTCAGCCCAATCAGAGTGCAAACAGCGATTCGCTATTTGTAGCTTTTAATACAATACAGAATAACTTTACTACACTTTTTAGTACCTCAAGTCCCATTTCTAACTTAGTAGCTGGACCAGGTATAAATGTAGTTTCTACCACATCAAATACTGTACAGATTAGAAATACTGGTGTTACCAGCATTATTGCGGGAAATAACATCACTATAACAAGCACTGCAGGCACGCCCACAAGCAATGGTGCCATAATAATTAGTGCCACAGGTGGAAACGGAACTGGTGGTGGAGTAACAAGTGTAGGACTCATCAGTAACACACTGAACGTAAACAGTGCTACTACCCCTATAATCAGTTCTGGTAACATACAAATAGAGTTACCCAACGTTGGTATTACTGCTGGAAGTTACCGCAATCCCAATGTGACTGTTGATGCACAAGGACGCATAACCACTATTGCCAATGGTGCAGTAACAGGAGTGACCAGTGTGGGACTCATACCAGGCACAGGCATCAGTGTTTCAGGAAGTCCCGTAAATGGCAGCAGTGGCAGCAATACAGGTGCTGGAAACATAACTGTCACTAACACTGGTGTTACTGGATTGGTTGCTGGAACTGGTATTGTTTTGAGCACAGGTAGCGGCGTGGGTAACGGAGTCATAACTATCAGTAGTACTGGTGGCGGTGGTGGCGGTAGTGGAACAGTCACTAGTGTGGGCGTAACAAGTAGCACACTCACAGTAACAGGCAGCCCCATAGTGAGTAGCGGTGTCATCAACATTAATTTACCCAGCAGTATTTCAGTAAATGACATATCCAGTAATACCGCCAATATTTTGACACTTGTGACAGGCAACCTAAATGCCACCACAGAAGGCAATGTACCATTTACTGCAACAATTTACAGTAACAGCACAGCAGGCAATAATATACTGATCAAACGGGCCCGTGGAAACTCTACCACTCCTGTATCTGTGTCTACTGGCGACCAACTAATGGGCATCCGATCACAAGGTTATTCTCCATTCAATGTGTTTCAAACTGGTGCTGGCATGGTTGTCACTGCAAATGGAACACCAGCAAATAGCAGTAGTTTCTTTCCAAGTGAGGTTGCAATTGTAACTGCATCAACTACTGGTACTCAGTCATTCAAATTTACATCGCTGGGTAACCTGGTGATACCTGGTGCATTCACAACAGCTACCTACAGTAATAGTGTGCCCATCACAACTCAGTTGGCCAGTCGTAGCCGTGGGGTTGTTGGCACTCCTAGTCCAATTGCCGCTGGCGATTTTCTTTACAGATTACTAGCCCTGGGTTACACAGGAAACGGTTTAAGTAACGTTGATTCAGTCACAGGATACAGTCCATCAGCGTCCATAGAAGTAATCGCCGCCGCTGTACCAAGTAGTCCTGGTGCGTTTATTCCCAGCAATATTACCATCAGAACTGTTTCAACCAGCAATACAGTTAACATATTGACACTTACAAGCACAGGCAACTTATTGATACCTGGTGTGGCAGTGGGCAATGGTGCTGGCCTAACAAACCTAACAGCGGCTAATATTGTGGGAACAGTTCCTGTTTCCACTGTTGCTGGCACAGTCACAACTGCCGCTCAACCAAACATTACTAGTGTAGGTACCTTGACTGATTTAACGGTAAGTGGTAATACTACAACTGGTGGTATAAAGACTGACAACTACTACTACGCAAACGGTTCACCCATAAGTTTTGCAGGCACCTATAGCAACAGTAATGTGGCCAGTTATTTGCCTACATACACAGGAAATATTCAGGCAGGCAATGTGAGTATATCAGGAAGTTACACCGGTAACGCTTCTGGTATATCTAACATACCAGCCGCCAACTTGTCTGGAAACGTAAATAACAATATTTCAGTTACTACCAGTGCAAACACAACTGCCACTGTGGGCAACCTTGTGAGCATCACAATCAACGGCACTACCTATCAACTTCTTGCAGTATAAAAAAAGGCCGCTTAGGCGGCCTTTTTTGCTTTGTTGCGGAACTCTCGCTTGACGTAGTATTCAATCAATCGGCGTTGAATCATGGTCAGCAAATCACCAGCATCGTCTGTGATGTAAAACCGTACAGGACAGCGACCCCAGGTTCCGTTACGCTGAAACTCAGCGAACCACATACGATGATCCCGATTGCCGGGATCAAAGTTGACCCAGGGCCTACCATGATATTGAAGCAGGCTCATGGGTTCTCCTTATTGAGCAGTAGTGTCGGGTTGAGTTTCGGCGACAGCCGCCAGTACATCAGCAACGGTTGCGGCCTTCTTGCCACGAGCCTTGATGCTATCCAGGCTGGGCTTGGCCTTGGCCTTGGCCACTTTGACCTTGACTTCACGGGCGGCCTTGGGCTCACGCTCGGCAATCTCATCGGCGATCAGGGCCTGATCCTCGGCACTCTGGAAGGCACTGTGAGTACGGATGTACTCCAGGGCTTCAGCCTTGGCCATGGGGGTGGGCAGTTCCACCAGTTCAACGCGAACCGGATCCAGACCTGCACCACGAACCTTGACGTTGCCAGGCGTGCTCAGGAGTTTGACACGGCGAACGTAGTCCGTGCCAAAACGCACCTTGGTGATTGAGGTATTGGCATTAGCGTGAGTGCAGATGCCAGCGGACTTGAACAGAGTATCAATTTTAGCCATTTTGTAAGACCTTTACAAAAAACCCGGAAGATGAATGAGACAGATACCAGACCGGGGAACCAGTATCGCTCAGAAGAAAACCTAAGTATAACACAGAGTGGATTTATCGTCAAGTGTCTGGATTACCAAAATCAATCTTGGTAGTCCTGATACTGACGGGCTTGGTGCTTGGCTCGGCGGCGGTAATCACGGCGATTACGCTCCACCTTGGGAGTAAAAGGCGAGTCATCCTGGAACAGGACACGGTGGGCCCTGATCTTGGGACGCTGAACAGTGAATGTCAAAATTTCACGCTTCATGTTTACTCGCTCTATCTACTATTCCATTATTATAACAGAATTGGTATTTATTGTCAAATATCGGTATAGCCCGGATCCTCGACAATACGGCTGAAATCGCTCCAGTCGCCATCCATTTCGGTCTCGGCACCCAGTACCCAGTCAAGGGGCACGGCCAGTGCACGAGCTATCTGGACAGGATTTTCACCCGCTTCCAGCCGCTCCTGAATGTCAATCACAATATCCTTAATCTTGCCCATTTCTGTCTCCAAAATCAGATGTTAAGTCAAAATGCATTTACTGTCAAAAAATCAGCTAAATAATGTTGTATGAAATACACTCCGCAATTTACCCGAGTTATCCTACCCTTCACTATACTTACACCAATTTTACTGTATTTCTATAGCGTGAATTGGTGGTTGGTTGCCACATTTTTTGTTTTGTTTGGTCTAATAGGCAACGGTGTTATAGGTCATAGATTGATTGCTCATCGTCAATTCAAGCCAGCACATTGGTTGCGTAAACCCTTGCTACTGATATGCACCCTAGGTGCCATAGCACCAGTTTGGTATTGGCGTATACAACATTGGCATCACCATAAGCACAGTGATCAACCACAAGACATTCATAGTCCTATTACACAATCCTGGTTCATAAGTTTTTTTGGCTGGGCCATGTACAACGATTTTGTCAAACAAGTACTAGCTACTGAACGCAAAACATTGCGTGAAAGCCTTAATGATCCAGACATGAGAATATACTTCAAACATACCTACAACATTGTTTGGTTATGGTGTGCAATTCTGTTTGCAATTGGACCAGCTATACTCCTGAGTTACTTGGTTTATTACTGGATTGAACAGTTCCGTTTTGGTCTTACTACTACCTACGCACATAAAGCCATGCCATTAAGTTATAGAAATTTTGAAACAGATGAATTCAGCCAGAATAACTATATTATAGGACACTTGACATTTGGTTTGGGCTGGCATAATAATCACCACGCACATCCCATGAGACTGGACAACCAGGTCAAGTGGTGGGAATTTGACACTGAAGCCAAACTGGCCAAACTAATCACACTCATACCAGGATCACGCTAATGAAACTCACACACAATCAAACTGTACGAGGACTACAAGTCATCAACCATGTGCTGGGTATTACCGGCATAGTCTGGGCCATCTATGCCCAACAATGGCACTATCTGGTTATAGCCTGGCTCATGTACTGGACCATTGGTATACTGGGAATCAATATTGGACTCCATAGACTGATTAGCCACAGAAGTTTTCGAACAAGTGTATTTTGGGAAAGATTTTTGAGCATTGTGGGTGTCCTAACTACAGTGGGAAGTCCACTAGCCTGGAGTGCCATTCACAGGCAGCACCACAGGCGTTGCGAACAGCCAGGCGATCCTCATAGTCCTTACCTAATAGGTAATTGGCGGGCTTGGTTCGGATTCTGGCCATTGGAAAAACTTGACTTTAAACTGGTCCGCGACCTCCGTGCTAACAGTTTTCAAAAAAATCTGCACAAATACTATCTGCACATTATAGTATTTTGGTGTATAGCCCTGGCGGTCATTGATCCCTGGTTAATTGTGTTCGCATATTGTATTCCAGCCTGCCTATGCCTGCACAGTAGCAGTGCCATCATTGTGATAGCACACCGCCACGGATACAAAACATACGACCTAAAACACGACCAGAGCCGCAATAGTTGGATAGCCAACCTGATCACCATGGGTGAGGGATGGCACAACAACCACCATGCACATCCCTATCGCTGGAGCAACTGGGAACACTGGTGGGAATGGGATGTTCCCGCCATGTTCATCTGGTGCATACGCTCACGTGATCAAAGAACCTGACAGGCTTTAAAAAAGCGGGCCTGATCAAAACGTTCATTGAAACTGACTGCCGCACGTGCCACTGCCACGGCGGCCTCCACACGGGCCTCACGGTTTTCAATAGCACGAATTTCACGTGCCAGTGCTTCAAAATGTTGACGGCTCATGTTTACCTCAGATGGTTTGAAGATAAGTTTCCAGGTCCTGGAAACTGCGGAAAGTTTGACTTCCCCAGGTGCTGGTGCGAACTACAATACAGTTGCGATTGTAGATTTCCACTGTGGCATCCAGTGTGCGGGCACGACCAAAGGTCACTGATTTATAAGGGGTGCCGAAGCGGGTGGTGTGTTCGCCGGCCAGTACACCGTAAGGTGCAGTGAAGTCCTGACGGCCACAAGCCCAGTTATAAACCCAATCGCAGATTTCCTGACTATTCATAATCACCACTGATTATAGATTACCATGTGATCCACGCCGGGCACGTTGCCCACAGGGCGATAGACCATTTGTTCCCCGTCCCACTGATCAGGGTCAAACAGTTTATCGTGCTCACCAACCACAGTGAAACGCACAGTCTTGCCAGTATGATGGCTTTCCACGAAAAACTCTCTGGGCATGCCAAAGTATTCTGATGCTAACTTCAGAACCTTGCGGCCCCGGTCGTATTCACAACGCTGGAGACTGACAGTAGGGATCATATCGTCCTCATCATCAAGGTTAGGCAAGGGATAGTGTTGGGCTTCCCACTCTGCTGAAATTTTAGGAAACATTCTGGACTCCGATTTCTTACTATGCCCATAGTATAACACGATCTGGAATTATTGTCAAACCATTTGCATAGTGAAAACGTTTCCAGTCATGCAGTAACCACGATTATAATCCTGCCAGGGTTGACGGCTAGTAATTTTGATCAGACCGAGCTTTTCTAACTTGAGCATGGCATTACGCTCACGGGCACCGTAAGTAACACGACCGCCCTGGGAACCTCGTCCATAACAGGTCTCAATGGCGTAATAACCACGCTTTGCGATTTCAGAAAGAATTTTTTGCTCGGTCTTGGTCATTTCGTAATCTGTTATCTAACTGTCTATGAATACATTGTAACAGAAACTGGATTTATTGTCAAATTTGGTATCGCAAAAAATCCATGGCTTCGGCTTCCTGCAGGGCTTGATAAATCTGGGTTCGGTCGCATCCGTAGTGGATATAGCCTTCCATGACATTCTGTAGATAGCCCATGTCTGGCATTTCTGGATCAGGCGGAACCCCAGTACTGGCAAAGTTCATTTGATAAACCCAGGCGTCAAACAGGTCACCACCACAACGCACCTGCACTGTCTTGCGGATGTAATAGTGGGGGTAACCTTCAAGGCGGTCCAGTGACTCCATGCATTTATCAGTCACACGCCACAGGACTCCTTCAGTCTGGTATTCCAGAGCATCCACGATATCAGCATGATAGCAAAAACGGAACATGTGGTCGGGCAGTATAGCACGACCTATAGCTACTGCGGCAGGGCACCGCAGTGCCATACCAGCCGGATTAGTATTCATTCCATAACCAAAATAGTACATTAGAAAGTGTTCAGTTGGGGTTGAAATTCACGGATATACTCACGCTCACGCTGGTGAGCAGGCTTGCGGCCACGCACGGCTTCCAGAAAACCAAAAGTAAACGCATCAGGACCGTGATCACGGATGCTAGCACTCAGGGCCCAGCCCTTGTCCTCGGCCAGGGCACGTTGAACATGCTTCTGGATGCGGCGTTTCAGGGTGCGAAAAACGGTAGCATTTTTGACCGTGAGGCCCACATACTGCTCCCCCGTCACCTGGTTGGTGATAACGTAGAGCAGATGCGTACGGTCAGAACGGGCACGGCGTTTTTTCATCATTTCCAGAGTATATCATACCCCGGATTTATTGTCAAATTTCAGTGGACTGGGCCGTCAACGATATGGACGCTGAATTCGTTGACAGTTTCTACCAATTGTTCCTTGGTAAACCCTTCTTCAAGCAGGGCCTGAACCAGTTTGATGTAGAGTCCAAAACTTGCTACGCCTGGAATGTAATCTGGATTACTGTTTCCGTAGTCAAACTCATCCAACATGGGCATGAGTGTGTTGTCGATGAATTCAGCACTGAGTTCAGTACTTACATCATACTGATAATCATCAAATTCGTCTACCAGTTCTTCAATTTCCAAGTTTAGATTTTGTTCTTTCATTGTGTTCCTCCAGTAGACAATAATATTTATCGCTCGTGCGAATCACTATTATACAGAACTATTGAAGGGAATACAAGTAGTTCACTGTGTCGGTATTTTCACGAAATACGATAGCACCATTACGCAAATGGAACTTTCGTGCCAGATCAGTCTTGGGGCTAAGAGTTACAAAATTGGTCACACTGGGGAACTGCTCACGAATTTTAGGAACTAGTGTTCTAAGCAAGTTAGCACCACTGCCTGGCTTATAGCTCCAGATTGTATAGAAAACTGCTGTGTCTGGTTGTTCTACTGTTCTCTGTAGGTCTTGGACGCTTTCAGGGACAAAATCATGCAAACTAACACATACTATACTTGTGGGTCGTTCATCTTCAACCATTGCCGCCACAAACCTGTTGGGTTGTACGCGAAACTCGGCTGGTATGTCTGGTCTTACAGGATCATCTTTGATGTATGTAAGTAGGTTGTCTGTGAGTGTAGTGATTAGGTGTAGCATGATAACCCTATTTATCACGTGTGTTAAAAAGTCGCAGTTTTTGCGTTATTTCTTGCTAGTCTTTTCCAGTAACTATAACAGCTACCCGGTCCACCCAGACCATACGACCATGGCAGGCAATGTTCCATTTGGTTTGGCCGTATTCTTCTGTACACTCAGTGAATGTTTCGCCTATGATGCGAACATCTGTTGCCAGATGTTCCACACCATTTTCAAATACACGCCATACCAGATCGCTACCGTCATGTTTGGTGTTAAATCTGATATGATACTTGTTCATGACAAACCCATGCTCTTGCGAATATTGGTAGCACTGATGGCGTGAGTGGCATCATCAAACGTTTCTTGTTCAATCTTATAGCCCACATCACGACCATAGGTGATGTTTACGATGTTAGGCACAAGCTGAATCGTGTATTGACCTTGATAGAGTGGATCTAGGTCACGCTTGATAAAGCCCTTTACTTGTTCAAAGTCAAAGGGATTGCTACCCTGCCAACCCTGGCAATCACGGATCATGATACAAACTTGCCCAGTCTTGGCAATAGCACGTTCAAACAATGCACGATGCCCAGCATGCCAGGGTTGCCAACGACCCAGCATCTGCACAGTTTCGTTACGCCAGTCAAACGTGGGACGCCGACGATTATCAATGATATGCTGACCCACAAACTCTACCCACTTTTCGGCATTCTGTTCAGTGATACGGAAGTCATAGGTTTCTGGCGGAATAAAGGCTCGGTTTGTATCTTCAAAGCGGCCCGCTTCAATAGTGTCAATCCAGATGGTCCAGTCTGCTTTGAAATTGTTACGCATTTCAACAAGTGGTGCAACAAAATCACAGATCACATAGTCGCCTGAACACTTCATGGCGAATTCAAGCATGCGAATGCTCTGACGAATGCGGCCTTCTCGGCTAAAGTCCCAGTCATTGAACTTGCGTCTAACGTCATCAGCATTAAACCAGTCTACTTTAGCTCGCATTTCGTGTGCAGACGGTATCATTTCGTACTGCATCATACGTTCGGAACTGATTCTTCCGTTTGTTTCCAGCCAGGTTTTCAAACGCTCTGCAAAGTAGGTTTTTCCGGCACCTGGTAAGCCCATGATTAGTATACGTTGTGACATAAATGTATTTAGAATAATCACAGACTTGCGATTTTTTTATAAATACACTAAATTCAGGAGTTTGAAATGAGATTAGCAATTTTATTGGTACCGTTGTTCTTGGCAGGATGTGCCACTGCTAACCACCAGCAACTATATTATGATGCAGTAAAATCAGTCAGCAAGGACAATACAATGTCTCAGGCTGCATGCTGGGGTGCGGTGAGTGAAATCGCCAAGGGCGGTGATAACACCGCAAAAGTTAACGCGATTAGCCTCGCAGAGAAATGTAAAAAGCCCAGTGTAAATATTGAAGCTCCCAAGAAAAACATATTGGGATTCTAAAGTACAAATAAAAAAGCCCGCCTAAGCGGGCTTTTTTACCGATTGCGTTAGCAATCGTAGCGTGGATCCATGATGGTCTTCATCATCATACCTTCAGGAGTGAACTCCGCTGGGTCTGCTGACAACAGACTGGTCATGATGCTTGGGCTGAATCCACTCACCAGTGCCGCACCACTCCGGTCACTCTTGACAGGAACGTTGTCGCTACTGTTCAAGTTCCAGAAAACCACTGAGGGCAGTTCGTAACCTGCGTCACGATACTTCCGTTCAATCATTTCCATGGCAGTGTCATCGTGGGTAACACACTGGTTGAATTGCATGTCACTCAGGATCAACAACATCCGGGGCATGTCGCTTTGAGGAACATTGTTCTTCACAGCGGTGCTCAGGATCTTGTCAAAAGCCGCATGCAAGTCGGTGCTCATGCTCCAAGAACTCTTGACCATCTGGTCAGCCTTTTGAACGATGTTGCCCTTTAGGGTCAACAGTTCAGGCTTACTAGAGAAGGTCAAGAAGGTTCCGTGGAACGCTCCCTGGTTCTTGTCAGCCAAGTACAATCCCAATGAGACTGAAACATCCAGGCAAGTGACACCAGTGTTCTTACCTGCAGGGCAAGTCATAGAACCACTAACGTCAACCAGGGGCATGATGTTGGCATCGCCAACATAGTTGGGCAATGCGTCCCACTGTGCGATGATATGATCCAGTTCGGTCTTGTTCAAAGAACTAGGACCATACGCACCGATCACGCCCTTCAGGATTTCGTAGGGATAGACTGCTCCGGCGTTGACCTTCACACTCTTATCACCGTCCACCAACTTCTGCACGTATTCTGCGAACTTTACACTGTGGCGGTTGAAGGCCTTCTTGTAGATTCGTGCAGCCTGGCTGGGCACATGGCTGAAGTTGATGTTGTCCCAGTCACGGGCACACATTTGCGATTCAACAACAGTGGTCATGCCAACCAGAGTCTTACGGTACTGCTTGGGGCTCATACCAAAGAATTCCCGGATTTCGCGGGCCACGGGACCCTTGCGAGGAGTCCACTTGGCCGCCAGCCCATTGCTGGCACGAAGGTTATCACCCAACAGAGTGTAAGCCTGGGCCTTCAGGGCACTGGTCTTGAAAACGAACAGATCGTCAAACCGTCCGATTTCAGGCACACGCCGGATCAAACGGCTGGCAGCCGCAGGGTCAGTGTTTTCCAGATGAGCCAGGATATCCCGGAACAACTGGCGTTCGCCGGCACCCTTACGTGCATCACGGGCCCACAGGGCAATACGCAATGCCAGATCAGGGTTCTGGACATAGGCCGCAGTGAATGCGGGCACAATGTTCTTGCCACGGCTGGCACCGATGTTGTAGAACAGGTCTACCAGTGCGTTGGCACTGCTCTTACGGGCCCGCATGCCGTTACTGGTACGGGCTTCTTGGTTCGCTACTGCGTTTACAAATGCGTTCATTTCATTTTTCCTTTCTGAATGCGTTTACTTTTCAAGTTACAAGTTTGAAGTATTGGTTGCTGTTAGCATTCACTTATTCTAACAGGATGACCGGTACGGGTATTTTATATTTCTGCTTGCCTCCTACCACTAAGGGAGTTTGTACCACAAGCCTATCATGTATCGTACATGACCGATCCTAGTATCTCGACTAGACACAAAGTTGGCTAACCCCAACAGGCTGTTTAGGTTTCCCTAAAACAAGGCAGTATTGTTTTAGATTGCTGTAATCATCCTAACAAAATAACAGGATCGTTGTTGACTGCTTTTATTATACTCAGGCCATCACTCTGAGTTCGCCCGGAGTATTTCAATACACACCTTCACAGAGAGGTCCCTCCAGTGTATACCATACTATGCCCAGGCCAGTCGCTATAAAAGTAACTGCTGTACCGATCCTCTAATCTCTAACTCAATGATGTTATTATAAGATGTTTTCTATTGTTTGTCTACTAGTTTTTGAGTGTGTTTTACCAAAACTAGCAGTAAACATCAACATGTTGGCCCAAATTACTGTTTTGGGCCCGGGCCTGTTTTACCCGCTCCTCCGACAACCTTTGCTGTTGCTGAGATTGGTCTTGCTTTTTCAAAGTCAAGTGTTGGTCCAGGGTGTACAGGTTTATTCGGGTGTTGTTCACTCGTTGATGAGCTGGAACAAAATGTTCTTGAATTCCTGAAACACCCATCGCCCTTCCTTATCTCCAGTGTCTGTGATGACGGTGATGATGGAAATGGTGGCGATGTGGATGATACCAACCCCATCCCATGTGGCTATGATAGCTCCAACGCCAGTAGGGACCAGGAGAGGCGTACCAGGGGTTCACATACACTACCCTGGGAGGAGGTGTGTAGTAAATTTCGTGTGGTGCTACTTGAACAACTTGTGGAGCCACACCAGCTTGTGCATCCATGCTGGCACCAACATTGCCACCAGCCGCTGCACCCAGTACTGCACCCACTGCGGCACCACCTTGACCACCTAGTACTTTGCCAGTGGCCGCACCTACCGCGGCTCCAGCCAACATACCAGTTTGCTGATTGGTGGCACAACCAGTCAAGGCTACCAGTGCTGCTATTGCTAATGCTGTTTTCATCGTTTGTTCCTCACTACACTATCCAGACTGATCCAGACCAGACGCGGATTGTCAGGTTTATGTACCTGCACAAATTCAACGCCGTCAACCACTCTGCGGTTGACAAAATCTGGACAAATCCAAATTTCTCCCGTTCTAGGATTACTTAGCCTGACTGGACGGCTTTTAATAGCAGTTTTCATTACGCACTCCTTAGGCTGCTCGGGCACGATGGCCCACAACTTCCTTGAAGCGGTCAGCCGCATAACTGGCCGCAAATGCACGTGGCTTGACCATGGGAATCACGTTGCACATGCCCTTGATGTAGCCCACAGCTTCATTGATCACAATGCTACTACCGTGCATTTCATTGGGGTTGATATCCAAGTGGACTTCAATATCGAAAGGCACGACCTGGCTCAATTGCAGATACAAATCTGCCACACGATACACTTCATTCATGAGTCGCATGCGTGGCTTGTCAACCTTTTGGTCATAATCACGTTCACGATCCACAGCACCAAAAATCTTGCAACCATTGTTGCCATTCACGTGAACCACAACGGCTGTGATATAGTCAGCATACCAGGCATCATTGTGTTGTAGTCGCTCACTGTCGCATCCAATATAAATTTTAGTGTTATCGCCAAGTGTTTCGCAAAATGCGGCAACTTCGTTAATGTCAATATGCTTTCTATAAGCCATGATTTACCTCTTTATTTCAATTCATCAAACCGAGAACGCCGGCGGTGGCCACGGTCTCTTACTTTGGACAGGTATTCTCTGCCCACAGTTCCTTCTTCAACATCCCTGACAGCCTGATGGGCTGGCACAGGACGATTTCTACGTTCTGTCAAACTCAGTTCACCTTCGGATTCCTGTTTTCTACGTTGAGCATGCAATTCACGCATACGCTCACTGGCTATCAAAACCAAATCAAATCTATTGCCAGCGTTTCGTGTGGCTCGGTCAAAATCATTCATGCTTGTTTCCTATAGTGGAGCGGGGTAAGGGAATCGAACCCTCACTATCTGCTTGGAAGGCAGGAGTCCTACCATTAAACGAACCCCGCATTGTTTGTAGTATACGATACTTATTTAATATTGTCAAGCCTTGTCCCAAATTATGCCCAGGGCATGTTGTAAACTCGGTCTTGCAACACTGGATGATATTTCTGTTGCAACCGTTCAATATGTTCTTCACACCAATCTCTATTGGCCACCAAATCCAGTTTGGTATTAGTTTTTTGGTCTGAAATCTGTACAGTGCTTTTGTCAAAATACTCTCCGGGTAAATGCTCCCATGAAATTAATCTGGCATTCCTGGGAAGAAATTCAATAAAGCACTGGACTATGAAATCAAACATTTCAATGCATTTGGTGTGAACTGTGACACTATCAGGAGTATACTGCATTCTGCTATCCCAACCAAAGTAAAAAGCCAGAAAATAACTCCATGCAACCTCTTTGAAATCTCTCACAATTACAAATATCTCATGGGTGCCTTGATCTTGAACTTCCTGAAACCAATCATTGGCTGAATCCAGGTAATACAAACTATGACCAAAAAACTTGCTCACTGTGCCAGGCTGATTCATCTGAAACTTAATTGCATCCCATCTGGATGGGGGCACTACCCGCTGCCAGTTTTTACCTAACTGCCAGATATCAAACCTGCCTTCGGGAAACAAAGTCAAGTTGTCGAATGGCTCATGCAATTTTTGTGGGTGCTTGCATGCCTGCAACATTGCTGTGCTACGAGTTCTGGGCATTGAATACAAAATCAAAGGCTTCATAGTTCTGCCCATGAAAGGTTTGCAAATTTATCCTGCCATTCGGTATGATATTTTTGTTTCACTTTTGCGATTCCCTCCATGCATTCATCATAATTTATGATTCTATGGGTTTTGGTTTCACGTGATTCCTGTTCTTCCAATTGCACTAGAGTCTTGTCAAAATGCTCTGACGGTAAGTGATTCCAACTTATAATTTTTCCACGGGAAGGAAAGCAACGCAAGAAAGTTCTAAAATGTACTCCCAGTACATAAAAGGCCATTTTGTCAATCTTGACTCCGAAATCGCCAGGCTGTTCTTCTGATTTAAAAAACCCAAACTTAGTGGCCAACACAAAACTCCAGCATATTTCATCAAAATCTCTGTGCACTACGAAAATTTCATGCTTGTTTTGAGACTGTAATTGGGTCCACCAGTCATTGGCCCACTCTAGATGATAAACACTATGCGAAATAAATTTTGTGCAACATTCCCGATAGTCCATCCAACCCTGTATGTGTTTCCACTTTTCATGTGTAACTTGTGATTGCCAGCTATTGTCATATGCCATGACAAATTCATAGTTTGGCACCAGCATGTTATGGTTGAATGGTTCGTATATTTTTCTGGGTTTCTTAGAGGCGTGAAGGATGGCTGTACTGCGAGAACGTGCTATAGAGTAAAGCAAATGTGGTTTCATTGTATGGTTTGAATAAGACTTTCAACAATCCGTGTTCGTTGAGAACTATTAGTTGCCCCCATCACCACAAGCAAATATCTATTTCCGTTGCGGTTAAAGGCCATGGTCAAGCAACGGCCTGCACGGGTAGTATAGCCTGTTTTGGCAGCGATAATTTCTAACCTTCCCACAAAATTGTTAGTATTATTTACAGTGATTTGCATGGGCTTTTGAGTTTTCTTTTGAGTGGTAAGTGCAGTTACCACAGTGTTTATTTTATTGGCTGCTTCAGAAAAAATTCCCCAGGGCCCCAAATTGCTCATCATCTTGGCAATATCCAAGGCGTTGCTGGTGTTGGTGCTTAGTAAGCCAGTGGCATCACTGAATGAAGTATTTTCCATGCCTAATGACAGAGCAGTTTCGTTCATTTTTTCAATGAACGCTTGGTAGCCACCCGGGTAAGTTTCCGCCAGAGTTCTTGCGGCCAGATTGTCACTGCCCACCAACGCAAGTTCAACTAAACTCTGGCGGGTAATTTTCATACCTCGCCTGATTTTGTTACTACGCTCACTGCCAGTAACAGTCAGCAATTCATCCATGTCCAGGTTGCCATTTAACACAACCAGTGCACTCATGACTTTGGTTATACTGGCAATGGGTCTGACAAAATTTTCATTGTTCGTGGCTATGAGTTCTTGTGTATCCAGGTTCAATAGTGCATAACTAATGTTTTTATTGGTTTGTGACCAGGAACTTTGACACAACAACATCATGAGAATTAATAGGTACTTCATATTATCCCCCGCTCAAATAATTATTTAATCGGTTAAAATAATCATTACGGTACCTGGCAATTTTATACTGCAACTCACCTGCAAACAGGTCTCGTAATGAATAACTGGATAATTTGTTAAAGTCATATCCCAACTTTACTAATCCTGGAGCAACCAGTGATCCGACCCTGCTACGTCCAGAATTAAATGCACGAGATTCATACTCTTTGGCCAAACGATGGCATCGTTGCCAGTCCCAGTGATCATTGACCCACTTGCTGTTTCTGACTCCACCCACATACCTGTAACCGTATTGCTCAGGATTACGCAAAAACTCACTTTCGCTATGGCTGCTACTGCTCAAATACAGTGCACTAAAATCATTTAGATTGATAGGACTCTGATCACTGATGGCCCATTCAGCCCATTCACGGAAAGTATCTTCAGTTTCATGTGGCAGACCCACAATGAAACCAGCTTGAATCATGGTATTGTAGTCAAACGATTCGTGTATTTTATACAACCAGTCTTTTACTTCACTGGGTTGTATGCTCTTGCCAATGCTTTTGGCACTTTCATAATTTAGACTTTCAATTCCAAAGTACAAGCCTCTGAAATTTAGATCAACCAACAACTCCAGTTGTCCTGGTAATCTAGCAACCAAATCAAGCCTCAAGAATCCTGAAAAATTCAAGTCAATTTTGGAACGATCACGCACACGTGCCAGCATTTCCAACTTACTGGTTCGTTCGTTGAATGTGTCATCAACTACAAAGTATGTGGTTGTGCCCCATCTGGCATGATTGTCTAGTACTTCACCCAGAATATTTTCTTCTAGTCGGGTATAACTGTCATCTTGCTTGTGCTTGCCCAGTAGCGGAAAGCTACAAAACTTACATTTGAAAATACATCCGCGGGCAACTTCAAGTGGCAATGCCTCTCCGGGCAGCACAAAATCATGGTCGTGCCATCTGTGATTGTTGTTGCGAAATGGATACAGGTCGCCACGACTGTCATAGTCTATCAGACCCACGCCATGTGCACGCTTGCTTACCTGTTGAACACGATTGGCTCGTAGTCTCTCAACAAAATCACGAATCATGTGATCACTGTAGCCAAAAAATACATAATCCAGGCCCAGTGACTGTTGTTGTTCAACTATTGTGGCCCAGATTCTGTTGGCGGGGCTACCACCAAACAATATTTTTGTATTAGCATTCAGACTTTTTATCTTGGCGTTGATACGCTGAAACAACGCCTGCCCGCCTGGAAACAGATTTTCGTGGCCATCAGGACTCAATGTCAAAAACAATGAACCACTATAGCCCACAAATAGAGTTTCAGCACTGATGGATTTTTCCAGTAATGCGTATAACTTGTTTTCTTCAACTTGGCTAAACATGTCTATTACAAGAATGTTTAGACCCTGTTCTCTGAGAACATTTGCTATTGTGTAAGCACCTAGGGTTTTTATTCTTATGGGATTAGCTGCCTCAGTGAGTATGATGCCATGATACATTTATTTTTCGTTTTCGGCAGGTGTCCAGTATTGTTCATGGTGTCTCTCTAGTTCACCATTTTTGTTTATTTGATACTCGCTTGGTTGTTCTTGTTTTTGTTTTTTGAAAATAGAATCCCAATTGCGTGAAAATTTTTCATGACTGACGCTAAATGGTCTTGGGGCACTGCCCTTACCGCCATCGCTCATATTATTCTCCTTTAAAGGATCAAGGAGTAAATCGCTTTACTCCTTGACAAATTACCCAAAAACCAATTATTGTGGGGGTGGATCTTCTGGGGCTGGGGGAGCCGGTAAATTCTCTGGGGTGAATGGTGAAGGTCCTGGTGACACCGGTGTAAATGGTGATGGTGTTGGGGGACTTGGGGGTGGTGGGCTTGGGGGTGTTGGGCTTGGAGTTGGTGATGGGGCAACACCTCCCATTTTAACTTGACTTAAAAAATCAGGCGTATCAAAACTAATAACTCCAGCCCGTGGCTTGCGTTTGGTGTCAAAATCTGTTGACTTTTCTAGGGTATCCATAATATCTCCTTGTGCAGTATAATTATTTATCTTCTTGCAGTGTTTCGGGTTCTAAACCCAAAAGTAATTTTTTACCAAGTTCACTTTGACCCAATTTTTCAAATGCCCATCTACGTTCCATGCAAGCAAAATAATCACAATTGTCACTGAGTGTCTGGTGCCCTCGACCGCATTTACTGGTTTTTTCCAGAATGTCTTCCAGTTCCAGTTGCAACAGAGCATCAACAATGTGATACTTTTGCAAGTTCATGAAAGGCTGCTTCCAAAAAGGTATGGGATTGGCTGTACTATTTTTATTTTTTCCCCGCTGTGGGAATGCACGCCAAATGGGATTACTGTCGTTGGGTGTTTCGTTGCATCCAGTGTATATAAATTTGTTGAAATATATATCACGCATTTTTGCAAGCCCATTGGCGTCAGTAAAACTATAATAGCCCATGAGTCCGTCTGAAAGCTGATGCTCTGGTGGAGTGTTTTTCACAGCGGAAACATAATGTAGGTCGCGTATGGGACTATCTACCAGACCACGCACTACATTCAGCATGTATTTTGCGTTTTCATAATCTTCTTTAATACTGTTTTCATTATCAGAATTATAAAAACCCGTCACACATACTGGATGAATAGTGTAAGGACACAATTGATGACTGTTCAGTGTGGCCAGCAAATACAGCAACAAACAACTGTCCATGCCACCAGTAAATCCCACCACAATGCTATTTTGTGGATGGTTGTTGGCCGGGAGTCTTACACTGAGAATTCTACGATCACCTTTGGGTCCCACAGTCAAATCGAATTTTGTGTCCTTGACCTGTGAAAACACAAAAGATTCTTCACGGAAAGTTTTGTATTCTTCACTGGTTATTTGCCGTGGACGTTCACGCACCCAGATAGATATGATCCACTTTTCTCCAGAACCCAGCGGAACACTGGCATGTTGGCTTCTGATATTCAGCCGCCAATCATCATAATTGTAGTCAAATTGCAACAGGGATCCAGTGCGTGGCTGATACCTATAATCCAGCCAGGGAAAAATAGTTTGCCCGCCGTCCCTAACATCGTTCAAATAAAGCAACACAGTGCTAATTCTGTTGCCACCGTAAAAGCAACGCTTTTTCGTATTTTCAAGAGCTTCGGGACTTTCATCGTAACAAAAATAATCCTGATGATTTTTGAACTGTTCACCAGGTTTATAAGAAGTAACTGTGCATGCCTCAAAGCTATCAACTGGATACCCAGTGTACTTGCTTACTCTTTCCAAGACTTCACCCACAAGAGGATACGTTTTGGGATCCAGTGTGGTTGTGCTGGCTGTTCTGTAATCCAGATTTAGTAAAGCCTCACCTTTGTGATTCAGTACCTGACCAGGAACCATTGAATCTCTGGCGTATCCTATAATTTTTTCACATTCGTCTTGTGTAAGAAAATTGGTTTCTAGTCTGAGTAATGGCTTTTCACTAATTATCTGGGTCATATATGTATTTTTCTTTGGCGGGATGTGAGGGATTCGAACCCCCGATAAGTTTCCCTATAACGGTTTAGTAGACCGCCGCATTCGGCCGCTCTGCCAACATCCCTAAATTTTGGTGCCCGAGACCGGAATCGAACCGGTACGCCTTTTAAGTGGCGGCAGATTTTAAGTCTGCTGTGTCTACCTATTCCACCACTCGGGCATTTGGTGCCCCCACCTGGACTTGAACCAGGAACCTAACGATTATGAGTCGTTTGCACTAACCAATTGTGCTATAGGGGCAATCAATACTGTTAGTATATCATGTTGTATTTACTTGTCAACGCCCCGCTCCTCCAATTTCTTACGCAACATAGTGTGTAGTCCGGGATTAACACGCAAGGCATGCGGCATCAGGCTATGCCTGATATAGTTACGAGTATAACGCTGGTCATCATTGCTGGCATCATGCACAAAGGGCACACGCTTGCGGCTGGCCCAGCTTTCTAGTTCATACTTCCGGGTGAGCAACAGGGGGCGGAACACCTGGTTCCGACTGTGGGGCATGAGGCTACTGGTGCCGTGCAGGCTACTCCAGATCCAGGTTTCTGCAACATCATCCAGATTGTGTGCAGTGGCCACTGGCCCCAGTGTGTCAAGCCAGGCATAACGCTGATCACGCCAGTGTTCTTCTGGACTTACGCCTGCTGGGCACTCTTGAGCCATATGTCCCACCATCAGTTCAATACCCTGACTGTTACAATACTCCACCAAGAACTTATATGCGGCGGCACTGGTCTGTGTTCCATGGTGGAAGAATGCGGCACGGACTTCATGATTATGTCTCACGAAATCCAGTAATGCCATGCTGTCCACACCCCCACTGCAAGCCACAGTGAGGGAACGGGGCAATCGTCCCAACAATCTAATCACATTACTGCTCCGTTGCCGTTGCGAAAGCCCACAGTGCCACCTTCTGCCTGGATACGCTTGAACACATCTTCAAGCAGAATAGGAGCAAAGTCTGTCTGTTCTACACACACGCAATGATAGCGGGGGTCAATTTCTTCACTGTACAGTATATCGCCAGTCCGGGCGTCAACACCCCGTGGCCGCCGGACCCTATGGGCGTGAAGGTGACCGTGAACGTTAGCACCAAATCTCGCAAGACTGTCTGTGTGCACTGGAACATGGCTCAGGATAAGTCCGTTCATGACATGGTAGCCACGCACATCCCGGAAGTATTGAGTGTAATCCTCTAACTTGAAAATATCGTGGTTGCCCTTGATTAAAACTTTGTCACCATTGAGCCTACCTAAAACACTCAAGTACTTTCGGCTGATGACCACATCACCCAAATGATAGACTTTATCGTTGGGTCGGACACGTTCGTTCCAGGCTTTGACCATATACTCGTCCATTTCTTCTGCACTGGCAAACGGCCTAAGGGGACTACCATCAGCCCGTTTGAATACAGTGCAGGTTTTTTCGTGACCGAAATGGGTGTCACTTACTAACCAAACTGCGGGCATGGTGCCCTCCTTTCATTTATGTTCTATCACACGCCAACCCAAATTCAGTAAGTCAGCACGAATTTCATCTGTGACTACACTTTCACCCACGAAATACCGGCTTATCTCTAACCGGGCCAACTGTTCGGGTGTCAACTTAGCCAGTTCTTCATCATCTTCGGGGCCGTCGTGTAGCATGCCACTGCAATACCAGTCCATGTAATCACCACGTTGTAGCATGTCTGCAATAACAGCACCAGCATGACGCCAACTGCAACTCCAGACTGGTAGATCATCACTCAATGCTTTCACTATGTCCTCAGCGGTATCTTCTGGCATCTTTTGAAAGTCATTGTTGCACATGGCCGCGTACAAGTTCTGAGCATAGGCTTCGCTGGCCTCGGCCTTGGCTATGATCCAGTCAGTGGTGCGTAGGTCATATTCTAGATTGTTTTTGGCCCATTCTGGGTCTGCCAATTGTTCTTCCTCTTGTTGAGCGAACGTACCATAAAGGTCATAAGTACCCAGGTCACCACGCTCTAGGGCCTTGTTTCTACGCCTGACCCATCTGGCGTCACTAATACGAATTTTACTCACCAAGCCCTCCAGATTTCTTTGAAACCCTCCAGTTCAGTGGGTTCCTCATACTGAGCAATCATTTGTTCAACAACTCCATCTGGAATAGTTTTTCCTGGACGGTTACTCAAGCGGCGTTGCAGTTCCTCATAGTCAGGCGTGGGAAACACCACGGCGATAGCATAATAGTCAGGCAACATGTAAAACTTACGTGCACGGCTGGCCACAGTGGTGCTGGTCTGATCCCAGATGATATCTCGCCCAGCCCGTTTAGCCGCATCTACCTGCCGCACCATCAGCCTGATGGCCTCTGGCATATACTGATCAAACACCTCTGTGTAGGTTCGACCCACACTCCGAGCATGAGCTTCTACCAGATCGTCAGTACTCACATACTCACAATCCGTGGCCCAGCTTTGACCACGTGCCCAGGTACTCTTACCGCTACCAGGCACACCAACAAGAACATAGAGTTTTGGCATAATGGGTGATTATAACATGAAATAAGTATGTTGTCAAATGGCCGGCCCTGAGGGAATCAAACCCCCACCGCCTGGTTCGAAGCCAGGAATTCTATTCATTGAACTAAGGACCGAAATAGTGGCCTGCCCTGGAGGATTCAAACCTCCAACCTCCACCTTCGTAGGGTGATGCTCTATTCAGTTGAGCCAAGGGCAGATGGTGCTCCTAGCAAGAATCGAACTTGCAATACATCCTTACCAAGGATGCGTTATGCCACTTAACTATAGGAGCTGTTGTGTGGCTGAGGGTCTAGGATTCGAACCTAGGACTGTCGGAATCAAAATCCGATGCCTTGACCAACTTGGCGAACCCCCAATATTAAACATTATAGCACAGTGTATGTTTTATATAAATACCCTATGCTAATTTCCTACTTAAATTCTGTGCCCCCTTTACCAGATTATCTAATTGAATCTCATAATGAAATTCAGCACAAGTTGACCAAACATTTTTATATTAACGATCAAGGTCATTATGCATTAGACCAGTCTAGTAAAAAACTAGAATTTTGTTTTAGTGAAATTTCTTCACAAATAGTTTCATGGGCAGAGGAAAACATGCCCTTTAAAATAAGCCCCATAGACTCGGTATACTTTGTCATGTACAAAGATATTGAACCACATAGGGACCGTCCTAATATTCAAACAGTAAATGGTATCACCAAGAGAAGTGATATAGGCATAAACTATATTTTGAATACTGGCGGCACAAATGTCTTGACTAATCTGTATGATGATCAGAAGAATTTAATTCAACAAGTGTGCTTAGAAGAAAATCGCTGGCTTAAAATACCCATTGGTACATTACACAGTGTGCAGAACATAACTGAACCTCCCAGAATAGTCATACGTATTACTCCAACTATCGACAATTTGTGGGAAGATTTGGTTTAGGTTCATGCTTTTGAAATTGCCGATTTAACTCCACAACTTCACTGTGGGTAAAGGCATCTCCGATATTGCGAACAAATTTGACGCCATTGCAATATAGCTTCCTGATTTTTTCTTTCTGAAGTTTTCCAATTCATCATGTTTCTCCTTAAAGATTTAAGTTACTTAAAATTTTACGTGCAGTGGATTGCATTGTAAAAAATCCCGGGTGTAGCATGTCACGTGCAGCATCTATGGGCTTACAGTACTCCACCCCCAATACTTCAGCAGTTTTTTCAAAAAAAGAAAAGTCATAATATGGTTGCCCATTACTGAGCATTAGTGCTGATCTGCGTATGAGGTTTGCATAGCCAGGTGTATTATGATCATGACCGGTCCAGTATTTGAAAAAATCACCATCTAGTGAATCTTTTGACCATGGCCCCAATGACACTGCTGTTTTGTCAGCGAATCTGATCATGCGATCATGATTGGTCCATGAATTAACTATGGCCACTGGTCTAAATTCATTTTCACGTAAACACAATTGATTGTACAGTGAATGAAACATAGACGATCCGCCTATGCCCATGTTGATAGTGGGTATTCCTGAAATTTTTTGTATCTGAGAACTCAGGGTTTCATCTTCTGCTAGTCCTACCCCAAATATGCATGAGCACCCAAAAACAACTATACTGTTGTTCCAATCTACTTGATCAAACGATTCCGTTCTATACCCGTTGCGATTTCTTTTGTAAGTTATTTGTTTGGTTCTGTAGTGCCAGTCACTGGGCTGAGTTTTTAAATTTTCTATAAACTGTTGCCTGGTATCAGAACCAGCAAAACCCAGTTCAGTTTGTGAAGTAATGCCTATTAAAAATTTACCAGGTACTTGCGTGAAATGCATATTGATTGGAGCGGGATACCAGAATCGAACTGGTCACTAAACCTTGGCAAGGTTTCGTTTTACCAATAAACTAATCCCGCATGTGAATATTTAGCGATACGTTTATCTACTAAATTTTAAATTGTTGGCGATAAGTTGTGCTGCCACTTTCATGGTGTCTGGGCCCGGATGAATCTGATCACGGGCTTTGTCTGTGAGTGGTACAAAATCACAATCGAGTACCCGGGCTGTCTCCTTGAATGAGATAGCCAAATCAAAATAATCTCTGGGAGCAAGTGTTCGGGCCAAACGCCTGACGAACCATGCAAAACCGCCGGGATTGCATTCGTCAATGTTCCAGTATTTTAGGATGCCTGCATATTCTGGATTCTGTTCGCGTGACCATGGCCCAATATTAATTGTGTGATTTTCATTGAAATTCATAACCCGGGCTAGGCCACTCCATGCATGGACTATGGCCTTTGGCTTAAATCCTCTTTCAAGCAAGCACACCTGATTGTAATAAGAATGAAACATTGAGCTAGCACAAAGTCCCATGTTAATCACTGGTACTCCTATCAATCTCTCAAGCTGATAACATAATGTTTCATCTTGGGCTAGGCCTTCACCGAATACCACAGAACATCCAAACACAACTACGCTGTTGTTCCAGTCAATTTGTTCAAAGGGTGCGGTTCTGTAGCACTCTGAATTTACCGTGTACTCAATCTGTTTTGTGCGATAGTGCCAGTCTTGGGGCAGGCTGGTCAAATGTTTTTGAAATGCTTCCCGGGAATCAGTTCCCCAAAATTCATTATCAAAATTAAAGGTTAGATTTTTGGCAAATTGATCCGGCTTTTGATAATACATCATGCTATTTATAGTGGCGGAAGCGGTGAGATTCGAACTCACGGAACACTTTCATGTTCGACAGTTTTCAAGACTGTTGCAATAAGCCGGGCTCTGCCACGCTTCCGTTCTGGTGGTAACGACTGGAATCGAACCAGTCCCATTCTTCCTTATGAGGGAAGCGCACAGACCATCTATGCTACGTTACCTTCACATTGTTTTGGTGGACCGACGGGGGATCGAACCCCGACTAAAGGCTTGCAAAGCCCCTGTGCTCCCATTATCACTATCAGCCCATTATTCGTTCACCCACTACTTATCATATTATACGCCGTGTGTGATGGCGAGTCAACTGCATTGGTGCCTCGTCGTGGGAACGATCCACGGACCCTCGCCTTATCAAGACGATGCTCTACCACTGAGCTAACGAGGCAATGGTTGCGGGGGCAGGACTTGAACCTGCGATCTCCAGCTTATGAGACTGGTGAGTTACCTACTTCTCCACCCCACGATTGTTAGGTGCCTGGCTACCACACCACATGGCCCCAGACTGAGTAGTTACACTGTCCGTCTGTTTTCCATATGGACAGATCAGCACTGCCCCACGATAGTTTTAAGTCGCCCATACATCGCGGGCCTTAAGGTCAAGTTCGTGCGTACCCGGTGGATATGGTAACCACCTACCTACTTTTGTTACGGACAAAGTATAAGCCGGGTTGATTGGTCTCGGTAGAGGGATTTGAACCCCCACCACATGCTCCCAAAGCATGGACGCTGCCAGGTTACGCCATACCGAGTTAATCAATATTATATGCTAAGTTATTTATTCTGTCAACAATGTCCAGTGCCAAAAACACTGAACTACAAATTGTCTATGTTCACACTGAAGTTGTGGTCGCCAGTGTGGAGTTTTTGTACCTAACATACATACACCTTGGCCCACTTCTGTAACCCAACCAGTCCTTTGGTAATGTGGGTCTGGCTCATCCATGAAGTTTTCAAGCCATGCAGGAACCCACTCATGGTCAGTTGTAAACAATGGCCAACGTAAGTTGCTATCATCTTTAAGACAAACACTAAGTGTTATATCCAGACCCGGACGATCAACATGTACTCTGAGAATGCTATCTTTTTTGTATAAACGATTGTAGCTATTTTTAAACACTATTTTACCCAGATGACCATAATCACGCTGGATTATCTGAGTAAGGTACGGAACTAGTGCTATTGTTCCCGGTTGATCATACCATCCATGTGAATTGGTGGCAAAATATATACCGGTTGTCACCGGAAGTTTTCCTGTATAATATGAGTCATTAAATTCTGATACAAGACTTCTACATGTTTCTTGTGTTAATAACTTATCATAGAAAAACTTCATTGTCATGTTATTCTTGGTGCACCCTCCTGGGATCGAACCAGGGACCTTCGCCTTGTAAGGGCGTTGTTCATACCGCTGAACTAAGGGTGCAATTTGTATTTTATTCTATCACGAACCTGTTCAAATGTCTCGTTAAAAATGCTTATTTTAAGGAGAATTCTTTGTGTGTTGCCATTTGTGACACCATGCAATACTGATGTATTCAACAGTGCTTGTTGATAAACACATTCAGCATCCGCAAAGCTCACTGGTGCAGGATCGTCACTCAAAACAAAGTTTATACTACACTGAGTACCATTGTCAACATGGAATGGTACAACTGCATGTGGCTCCTGCCAGTAAAACCTGGGGCTACCCACAACTTCAAAATCCTTGATAATGCTTTCTATGTACGGGCTGGTATGTTTGGCCATTACCCAGTCGTTGAAAACATATCCGTTCAATCGTGGATCAGTATAACCAGCAGCATTAGCACGGGCTGCGGCCGCATCTGCAAGCAATTGTGTCCGGTCCAAGGGATAATTGAGTAGAACAAGATCAGGATGCATATGGATTAGCTGTTTATCTGATTTTCATAATATCGCTGTACAAATGCATTGCAACGTTGTTCGGCGTCAGGTGACATATAAAAGTCCTTGAACTTGGTATTGATCACTTGATCTAGCGGGTATCCCAGTGTTGCATATTGACCAATTTCCCACATATACGTGCGAACCATTTCTGTTCTTCTGGGATCAAAATTTAACTCTATGGCTTTTTGCTGTGCAGTTTCCACAGTCCAATGATCATTTACCCAGTAGTGATCGTCCAGTGGTTTGGGAAATCTGTAGCCATACAAGTGATAATTTTTACTGAACTCGCTACCACTGAAGTTACGACTTATGAAAAGCGGCACAAAGAACCAATAATGTACGTTGTTTTCCACTAACCAATCCTGAGTTGAGGCCAAATCTTCTGGCATTTCGTGAGGTAATCCTGTGATGAATGTCATGGTAACACTTACATCATGATTCCACTTTTCCATCAATTCAGGGTAGAAATCTCGGGCATACTTACTGTTCCAGCCTTTGCCAACTACTTTGGCGGCCTCATGATGGAAGCTCTCAATACCAAACAATGTTCCGCGGATGCCACTGGCTTTCAGTACATCTATGGTTCCTGGATTGGATCCAATCAAGTCTATACGATTGAACCCTACCCAGTTCAATTTGAACGGCAGGCGTTGAACAATGTTTGCCAGTGCTTCTATCTTTTCAGTACTTTCATTAACTGTGTCATCAACAAAATTGTAATTGGTGATACCATAACGTTCGTAATTGGCTATCAGTTCTTCTTCTACTAATTTTTCATCACGTAGATAGGTGTTTTTCTTTTTGCCTATTAGGGGGTAAGAACAAAACTTGCACTTGAATTGACAACCACGGCCCAGTTCCACACTCAAGAACTCTGTGGACTGTAAACCTATGTCATCATGCCAGCATGAACTCATTTGTTGAATATCAAAGGCACGGCGTGTGATGGTTTTATTACACAATTCATCCATGAACTTCAAAAACTTATCCTCTGGATGATCATGAAAACGTATCCAGTCATATTTTGTGGGACGCCAGGTATTGGCACCTCCCAGAACCCATCGCAAATAGGGATAACGTGCTTGTATAACTTCACGTGCACGTAAGGCCCATTCGGGTTCTAATAGTTTGTGTGACTCATCCAGGTCTACTTCTTGACCTATACGATTGATCTGCTTGGCTGGCAACCAGAAAGTACTGCTAGCACCTATGGCCACAGTGTCTGGACCAATGTGCTTTCTTGTAAGAGCCACCAATTGATCAGTTGTAAGTGCATGACAGAAATCAATAACTTTGGCAGTGTAACCATTCTGACGAAGCCAGCTTGCAATAGCATGTGCTCCGGGAGGTCTGGTTGCATTGTTCATATTATTAAAACAATTCCAAATTATAATATTCGCCATAAGCGTTAAAATTTCCTTAAAATTGGTGCCCCAGAGGAGACTCGAACTCCTAAAATTTGGCTTCTAAGACCAACACGTATACCAATTCCGTCACCGGGGCAAAAATACTTTTTATTTAGTCAGGGGTTCTGCACACCTTTAATAACCCATAAATCTCTGCTCATTCTTACATCAGCAACAACCTGGAAGGGCATGTAAAAGTAACCACGGTCACCCCAATTTGCTCCCCAACTGTTACGGGCTATGAACACGTTGCGTGTTTTATCATATCCAACAAGCAAGACTGCGTGACCGCCCAGATATCTTTCTCGGCGAACGTTGGGATACGTCATGACGCCAGTACGACGGGTTTGTGCACTTTCAAAACTGCTGTAGACACCAAAACCAATTGTGATTGGAAATCCGTGTGCAAGAGCATCAAAGCATCCTTCTAGATTACCATCGGCGATGCGTTCATAACGAGTTACACGGCGTCTGATAGCGTCTGCCATGGCCACATTACTGGGACGCATGCGAAAACGCGAAATAATGTGAGGCCATAGCGATTCCAGACTAGCACCCCACTTGTTTGTGGCCTTGATACCATCACGAAGGAATGCACCACTGTCCCAGTTCACAGTCCCTATTAAAAATCTTTCCCAGTAATAAATGAAAAGCCTGCTAATGTCTCTGTATCTGCCATCGCGGTTATTTAATAATTCAATGGCACCTGCAATGGCTTGGCCTGTACAACTACCCAATGATCCCTGGTGTTCAACTGGTGTACACCATGGACGCAAATCAACTATACTGGGATTTTCATCCTGTGTCATTGCATATGGATAGTCACGAGAATCTGGTCTATCTTGTTGCCAGTGATATGTTGGCATACGATAGGTCACTCGTTCGGGTTTATAAACAGGTGACTCGGGCTTAACGTAAGTATTGTCCTGAGCTATATCTATAATCTGATTGGGATTTATTTTCATTTTTATTCCTCCCCTATATTTATGGCGGTCCCAGGGGGTAACGATCCCCCTCCTCCGGCGTGACAGGCCGGTGTGCGTCCATGAACACCTTGAGACCCGTACTTATTGAGCATCGGGCAGGATTTGAACCTGCGGTTTTACGGATTTGCAATCCGGTGCGTTGGGCCGCTCCGCCACCGATGCTCAATAAATACTACATGGACCAAGAACGTTGTCTTGAACTCATAGAAAGGTTACTAAAAACCCGCAGTCATGACTATTATGGTCATGAACAACTGGCCTACGAACGAGGCTTTCTGACAGGGTTGCTGGTTCAACTCATGCAACAGGATCCCAGAATACAACTCATGATCCGGCACATGATTGATGAAAAATAATTTATAAACTACTAATACTTCGCCAACCATATTTTCTTGCACAGGCGATGCTGTTACGCAAGGCTGCCGCACAGGGAAATTTGTGATTCCGTTTAAAACGCCAACCATTCAAGTAGAATGGCTTCAATACTCTATCACCATTCCACCAACCACGCTCAATTTTGATGTAACCTTCTGCCTCTAGTTGATCACGCAACTTAGTGAACTCATCGTGGTCTTTACTGTATGTGGTAACAGATTTATCGTGACCCAGCAGGGCTTTGATAAGTTCCTCAGGCGTGGGATTGTCACGATCACGGATGTAATCGTATTCTTGTATGACTTGTACATCAGTGATGTATTCTTCAGGAATAGTAAATCGCACGATGCTTCCTTTTGGCGGAGCGTGTTGGATTCGAACCAACGATCAGTGTTTTTGCACCGATGCTCCCTTAGCAGGGGAGTACCTTCGGCCTCTCGGTCAACGCTCCAGTAATTTGGTGGAGAGTGATGGATTCGAACCACCGTGCCCAGGGGGAACAGATTTACAGTCTGCCGCATTCAGCCACTCTGCCAACTCTCCAAATTCAATTCACAATCTTAACACGATCAGCCGTAAATGTCAAGGGAAAATATTCCGGACTACGTGGCAGGAACATTCTGACTTGAACTTGATCGCCAAGTACAGCCACAACTCGGCCCCGCGAGGACACATTGCGGCGATAGGGTTGGCTGTTCTCATCTAGTACTGTTACAGTATCATTTACTTTAATCATGTTGATTCCTTATGTTTGGCGTACCGCCAGGGATTCGAACCCCGAACCGCTGGTTTTGGAGACCAGAACTCTGCCAATTGAGCTAGCGATACATAAAAATGGTAGGACGTACTGGGTTTGAACCAGTGACCTCGGAGTTAAAAGCACCTTGCTCTACCAACTGAGCTAACGTCCCATTATAATGAATTTGTCAAGTGCCTGATGCCACAACATCATCAGCATTATCCAGAAATTATGGGCCCTCTGGTTATGAGTGTTGCCACTCTTGGGGTCCGCGAGTGATAGGGTTACTTGTTTGCTACTAGGCTAATTAGGCCCAACTCACCAGAATTTCGAGGCTCTGGCTTTCACCCATCTCGCACACTTGACAAAACTTGGTGCCGCCTCTCTGTTACGATCAGAGTTCTCTGGTTCTTCAGACCAGCGTGAGGACCACCTTCACCAAAGCGGCAGTATGGTGGGGTGATGGACGGGAATTGAACCCTGTCTAACTGTTTCACAGACAGTCGTGCTAAACCATTACACTATCCTCACCACGGAAAATAACAGGATGCATTTTCTTTTTTCCATAAAAAGTAGAATAAAGTTTGCTGTTAGCATCCTAAGAAACCATATTGAAACACACTCAACGGAGTAGCACCGTCCACCATTGCTCCATACGGGGCAAGGCTGCACCTTCTGCCAGGCTTGTACTTTGCCTTGAATGTGTTTTAATATGGTACTCGGTACGGGAATCGAACCCGTCTTTCCAGCGTGAAAGGCTAGCGTCCTAAACCGATAGACGAACCGAGCAAAATAATAAACATGGCAATGCACACTCCCACCAGGTGTCCAGACTGATGTACCTTGTAGTCAGGCTACGCATGTGGGGGCCTTACTGCCCAACCCTGGTAATCAAAATACCAGGGTAGTATTGCTACTTTCCACTTCCTGAGTCCTTTCCAGACAACCGTGCCATCGCTGGCGGTGGGCTCCTGGCCGGGCAGGCTCTGTCCCGTAACGTTATAGACAAGAATGTGCCATGCCATGATTACCATGTTGAAACATACTTTGTATCTTAGAACTCAATCAGGTTGCGACCCCAATCTACTGTTCCCAAATAGCGACTTTGCAATTGTCGCCCAACCTAAAATATGCTTCAATATGGCAACCATGAGATTGCCAAAACTCCATGCGTTGTTAAAGAACTGGTGCAGTTTACGCTACTGCCAAACGAAGACCTGTAGGTTCTCAGGCTACACTGTTGCGTCAGCGACACCCGCTTAACGACTCAACAGATGCTATTGTATAGCACTCCTGATTTAATGTCAAATGTTGATGGCCCGGCGTAGAGGAATCGAACCTCTATTGACGGCTTAGAAGGCCGCTGTATTATCCATTATACTAACGCCAGAGTATTTTAGTCGGCGTGTCTAGTAATGTAATTCACGCGAGTGCGACGAGGCTGGAAGTATTCTTGGACAACCGTTTCAACCACCTTGGGGTCAAACGGCTTGCAACTGAATACATCAAAGTATGCAGTGCCATCCAGTTCCATAAAGTGACCAGCGATGTTGCTGGTTGTGATCAACTGCATCAGGCTGAATCCCTGTTTGGGATCACCTGGCAGCAGGTATTCAATGATGGGTTCACCGTGAGCCGTCATGTCAATACGCTTGATCAGGTCTTTGGTGAAATTGTAAATGTTCTCACGGCTGTCAATGCCAGTGCAACCGCTACAATCCAACATAAGATGATAACCAAAATGACTCATTGTGAACTCCTTTATTGTTTGGCTCCCCGACCTGGGTTCGAACCAGGGACCTGCGGATTAACAGTCCGTCGCTCTACCGACTGAGCTATCAGGGAATAGATTTTATTGGTGCCCCAGTATGGAATCGAACCATCTTCTGATGCTTACAAGGCAACTGTAATACCAATATACTACAAGGGCGTCAAGTTATTTATTAGTGTAACATTCTCTCGCAATTTTTGTCAACATCATTTGTTACCATAAGGATTGTTGACCTGCTGAGTAACACGAACGAATGTGGTACGCTTGCTCAACTGCTTCAACTCACTGGCTCCCACATAAGTGCAAGTGCTACGCAAGCCACCTAGCAGATCAAGTACAGTATTCTTTACAGGCCCACGATAGGGCACCTCAACTGTGCGACCTTCACTGCTACGATACTCTGCCACACCACCACTGTGCCGATTCATGGCTGTGTCACTACTCATGCCATAGAACTGAACAAACTCTCGTTTGGTGGCGGCAAACTCATAGTTAGGAATACCGTGGCGGTCATACTCACTGATGAACTGCTCACCCAATGGGTTGTAATACTTAGCAATAACTTCACCGCCACCTTCATCATGACCTGCCAGCAAGCCGCCCAGCATTACAAAATCTGCACCAGCTCCGAAGGCTTTAGCCACATCCCCAGGACAAGTACAACCGCCGTCAGCAATAATGTGTCCACCAAGGCCGTGAGCAGCGTCCGCACATTCGATGATTGCAGAAAGTTGTGGATAGCCAACGCCAGTTTGAATACGAGTAGTACAAACACTGCCAGGGCCAATGCCCACTTTAATAATATCGGCTCCACGAAGAATCAACTCCTCTGTCATTTCTGGTGTGACTACATTACCAGCAATGATTGTGGCATGCGGAAATTCACGCCTTACGCTACTCACAAAATCAGCAAAATGCTCACTATAACCATTGGCCACATCAATACAGATGTATTTAACTCCCATGCCTTGCATAACAGATCGCACATTTTCCAAGTCATCACGACGGATACCAGTGCTGATGGCCACGTGCTCCATGTTTACACTTTTATAGTTAGCAGTCCAGTCCATCCAGGTATAACTTTTAACCAGACAAGTAAACATGTTGTGCCGTTCCAGTTCCTGAGCCATGGTCCAAGTACCCACACCATCCATGTTGGCGGCCATGACAGGCACACCAGTCCAGGTAGCACCACTATGCTTAAATGTGAAAGTGCGATTTAGGTTTACTTCACTACGGCTTGCCAGTGTGCTACGCTTGGGTAGTATCAGTACATCTTTAAAATCTAGTTTTGTGTCTTGAATAATTCGCATAATATCTCCAGCCAGGTTATATTTACTGGCCGTAAGAGAGTATAAACAAAATCATGCAGTGTGTCAAACCTATAAATACCCAGATGAAATACTGGAAGTACCTGGACTTAAACTGGCGGCCGGCCAGCCTCCGCCTGCGTGAATACGCATTATCAAGACCAGAAGTTCTAGAACCAGGCAGCTATTTCAAACTTCAGGACCATGCCGATATCGTTAATCATGTGCCAGAAGTGGTAGAAATGTTAGAACCACTTAAAATAGACATAAGATTCATAGCATTTTTTGTCCAATTGACTAATAACTGTAACATTCATGTTGACCAGGACAGTCAATATACAAGAATTAATATTCCCATTCTGAACTGTGAACACAGTGAAACCAAATTCTTTACTAGTAGCAAAGGACCAGTACGTGCACTAGAGGCCAGCGGAGTTCCCTACTACTACTATGAACCAGAATACTGCACATGCGTGTCCAGTTACAAACTAGATGGTGCCATACTGTTGCGTGTGCGTGAACCACATCAAGTGGTAATCCACGGCGATCACTATCCCAGAATCAGTTGCAGTATTGGATACAAACAAGATTTAACACATTTGCTTGATGAATAACTTTTACCAACTCAACTTACCTGTTCAACTGTTCAAGAACTTCGATCATGGTGATCCTCCCGGTTGGCGTGCAAGATGGGGTGATGTACCTCCCACACGATGGGAAGTGGCCCGTGTGAGTGTGACAGATTATGTAAACTCCCAGGCTCTATCTTTTTTAGACAACCTGGGTATAAAGTTCCAACAAGAAAGTTTACTGTTTTATGGCCCACCAGGTGCAAAAGTGTTTATCCATACTGACGGCGATAAAAGTGCAGGCACAGACACCTGGAGTGAAATGAGTTGGGGTATTAACTATTCGTGGGGTTCACTTGATAGTGATATGATTTGGTATAAACCCAAAGAGGATACTACAGTAGATTTACACTACACTGCCGCGAATAATCCCTACACTCTTTATACAGATGATCAGGTAATAGAAATAGAAAGGTGCAAACTGGTTGCACCTTCTATTGTTAGAAACGACATACCACACAGGGTAATTAATTATGATACGGTAAATCCAAGATGGTGTATCAGCTTGCGACCAGTTTCAGAGTTTAAAAGCTGGGAAGCAATTACCCTCCAAATCAAAGACTATTTGTTAAATGTCAGTGACCTGGAATTCAATTGTCACGCCGTCCGCTGATGCTCTGGCTGCTACCCAATTACACCAGTCATCGACTGCTGTTTGGTCAATAAACAGGCGTTCCCATATCTGAGGGGTAATTTCCAGTGAATACAGGTCAGCCATTCTGCCAGCATCATAAAATTCGTGGCACTTGGGCATCCACAAACTCTTTGTTGTTTGACTTACTAAATTTAACCAGTGGGCTATAGGGTCAGCAGAATCAGCTGGGATTCCAAACCATGTTGTATGTAGTCTTTTTGTAAAAGCCATATCTTTCTCCTAGATACAGTATTTATGCCGGTCAAAAAAATTATTTGACTAACCTAGAAAACATCTGCCAAATTGCACCTGTGTTGACTTTACGGGCAATATTTTGCGTTCTACTAGCATGGTTTTGAACAACTTCTGGGCTTATCAACTTCAAATGATTGTTATTACACAAAACTTGTATGTCACAGGAAGTTTGCAACTTGTACATGTTGAACATGGCTTCAGCAGGGCTTGAGCCCAGAGCTAATAACCCATGATTACGCATGATCATCATCCGGGTAGTACCCAAATTTTGAATTAAACTGGCCTGTTCGCTTTCTTCGATGAATATGCCCTGATAGTCATGATAACTCAGATTGTTTAACACACTAAGACTGATCTGACTTATGGGCAATAACCCACGTTCGTCGGCTCCCACAGCAATTCCAGTGTTTGTGTGAGTATGAATAATCCAAGTTATTTCTGGACGAGCACGATGTATGGCACTGTGTATAACAAATCCAGCAGGATTAATTTCTCCCGGACCTATTATGTTGCCATCTATGTGCACAGTGACTAGATTTTCAGGGGTGATTTCATGAAATGCCAGTCCCCACTGATTCATTAATATTGTGTCAGTGCCTGGAATGCGGGCAGTTACGTGCCCGAACATTAAATCATCCCAGCCGAAATACTTCAGGAGATGATAAATTTTAGCTAAATCTTGCCTGGTTTGAATTTCTACTTCAGGCATCATGTATAGAACAAGACACTGACCAGCCTTTTCTTTGTGCTATGTCAGCAACAAAATCTATCCAGCCTTGGGCCGCTTCTTCGCTTGCAAAAAATCTTTCAAACGTGTTAGTACTCAAAACTGTGCTATGCACTGTGTCCAGTTTTCCTGCATTCACATATTCATGTTCTCTTACAAGAATCTCTTGAATTACATCACTACCAACAAATTCATACCAATAAAACAAATCCGCTGGCGTTTTGGTGGGAGGGATATTTACTATATCATTCCATGTGATTCGTGTTTTTTTAGGGTAGTTGCTCATGTTGTTATTTATAAAACCCCCATTAGATTAAAAATTTAACGCACTCTTGCGAATGCGTGTAGTAAAGCACACTAGAGGTCTTTTTACAAAATACTCCCAGTCCAATGTGCTTTACTACGCTACCATTTATACTCCTGCGTTATCGCCACAGTTTCATCCGGTAGGCCGCCCGTTTGCTGCATGTTTAGAGTGCACAGCGAGGGCCACGTTCCCTCATTTCACACTTGACCGTCAACGCATGAGTTGACGCCCATGCTCAAGTCTTTTCAAACGCTCCACATAATGCCTGGCACGTGCCAGTTTGGACTCTATGAGACTCTGCCTCAAGTCCTGTGTTGCTTTATGCTTTGCTGTTGATTCTTTTGCTATCTTTTCCTTCATAAAAACAAAAAACCCTAAGATTTTAGTCTTAGGGTTCAGGTAAATGCTATAAGGTTACATTTAGTTCTTACCTGAACCCTCCGATAAAGCCATCACGATTATAGGCACGGCTTCCGCAGGGCAATGACCACAGGGTCTGCTCTGGTTTTGCTGTTCTAATAATGACGGAATGCTTGTTCATAATAGTCTAATATTTATCCTATTTATACCAGTGAAGAAAAAACAGCACAAAAAGGCTGTTTTTTGCATTTTTTTGAAGTTTATGCTAATTTATTTATGTTGTCAAGCACTACTTGCCCAAAATTAATTCTCTGTGCTTCCAAGTAAGTGTATCGTGATTGTACTTCATGCAAGTTCAGAATCAAATTTTCTGGACATACATGTTCATCTGCTGTAGTGACCGTATAATCTCCCAGCTGGGTACAGCCTCCTGAAACCACACTGTCAAAATCCAAAAATGTGCCACGCCCACTGTTAACCAACCATTCTTGTAATACACGTACATGATGCCAACGCCAGTAAAAAGTTTCAAACCATTTTAAATCCACTGTGACTGGCTCACTGGTCCACTGGGCGTTGAAGTTGTTGTTGTGCCAGCTTACTACAAAACTTGTGAGTTGTTGCCAGGCATCACGCTTGGGACAAATCCAGTGATGATCTTTCATATTCAAGAACAACAGTGGAAAACTGATGGCATTTTCAAACCATACAGTCACTACAGACCTGGGATGTTTGTCAAACTGCAACGATCTTGTGGCAGTCTGTGCGGCCATGTATATGTCCATGGGCCTGGTTTGTTCAGACAACAGATCCAGCCGGGCCTTTATCTGTTCTTGAGACATACGAACTGCATGATCATCCTGTATACTGCTACTCCAAACATCATACCACTCTCCGTAATTGTGATATCCAGATTGTGTTAGTGCGTTTGCGATAAGTTTTGTAGCGGCACGCGGAAAACTGAAAACAGCCAAACGATCATGAGCCAGTAATGTCATTTGCACTTCCAGTTTTCCAACAAACTGCCATCACCATGATAATAAATTTTCTGCCAGCAACTGTCATCATGTTCATTGGGGCATGTCAAAAATCTGTGTGGGCTAGTGTGCATTTCTACACCAAAATGTGTGCGAAAATTATCAAGCACCCAGTTGTCCCAACGATCAGTGTCATGTTCAACCTGACGGCTGATAAAACACAATCGCATGTCTGTGTTGCGTTTCAACCAGTCTATCTGACTGAGAACACTGTATCCCACACAATCACTGACCCTGCGTAGTATTGTTTTCTTGTTTTTTATTTTCCATGTACGGTTCATGATTCTGTATGCACCCATGGGCCAGACTGGTTTAGTGGCAATACTACTGCACATTTCAGGATCACCAGCGTCATCCCAATGTATTGTCATGGCTGTTACATCATGAAAATTATCTCTGCTGTAGTTGGGCCAAAGACGATGCGAATGATCTTGATAGTGATCCTGACGTAGTTTGTCAAACAAAACTTCAAGTTCTGGCTCTGTGCCTGGCTGCCATGTGTGTGTTTTCATTTCAATAGATTTTCAAATTGATCGTAAGTATAAAAGAATTGACGATTAGTGACTCCAGCCATAACTTTAGTTTGGAAATCCGCCATAAATTGTGGCCTGGTATTTGCGTAGCCATAGCCTTCATATCCTACTAGTTTGGGCTTGTGTTCTATGTCTGGCCACAGTGGCCTATGCACTTCTGTGCGACTACTCCATGTGCTCTGCTTGCCATATAGTTCATCATTCAATAATTTTTTAATGTGAGGTTCATGATGAAATGTCATGGTTATTTCTGGAGTATATTGATACCATTCAGCAATCACAGTGCGACCTATTTGCTTGGCATATACGCTGTTGCTCCAGTCATCTTCATCCCAGACAACTGCCCAATGACTTTTTACATTGTAGTTGCCACCTGCCATTCTACGCCAATAGGGTTCGCCATCACCCCAAACCAGAGTTCCATCAAAATAATCAAACCAGGCAAATCTAGGTAACAGTTCAACCAGTGGCACATATGTGCGTTTGTACATGGCTTCTGCTTCACGATCAAACCAAGATTCCAGGTCAAATTCAATGATGTTCAGATCAACGCCAATCTTGTTGCAGATTCGCTGGGCACTAAGCACATCCTGTATGTTGTAATCGTTTTTCAGTTTAATAGTGTGGACACGTTGTGTTACTCCAATCTCTTTGAATGAACGAACAACTATCTCACTATCAAGCCCACCTGATAATAAAACATCGAATGGTCCTGGAAAGTTTTCAGCTATCATTCGGGCATTGTATAGCAAACTCTCCAGGTAAGTCATGGGCTTGACTGTGACGCCACGCTTGAAGTGCAAGTTGAACACACTTGCTGGTCCAGTTTTGGGCCCGTATTCTGGGCCAGCATCAAAACTGTAACTCATCCAGTTGTCAAAACGTTCCATTATTCAGTGTGATTGGTTTTTACCATGTGCTTGGGCTTGCCCTTAGAGTAAAACACATGGTTGCCTATGGTCATTGCACGGTTATATACCCAACCTGGATTCACACTTGAGTTATGAAAAAACAAAACATTACTGGGTATGGCATCCTGCCAACTGTTTTCTGCTAAAACTTCTTTGGCAATCTTTTCGGCCTGACGATATCGTGCATTTGTGTGATGCGGAGCTTGTTTGCCTTCACACACCCAACTAAACTGGCACAACTTTCGCTGTTCATCTGGATCTTCTGGATGTGGCACATAATGAGCTTGATAAATTACCTTGCATGGTGTACTTGCAAAGCCATGACGCACACGATTCATGACCACACGTGCCACTGCCACTTGTCCCATAAAGGGTTCACTGCCAGCTTCATGATATATATTTAAAGCCATACACCGAACTTGTTCAAGATTTAGTTTTTTGTACTTGTCTGCCTTTTCAGCAGCCTGCAGGGCCTCTTGCTTTTGCTGTTCTACGAATTCTAACCTTTTTTGCTCTTGCCTGTAAGAGTAATGACTGAATGCCATTATCAATCCTACCAATAAAAAAACAAAAAAGGATATCTTAGATAGATTTCTCCTCATGATCCCTCCTTTATATATTAGTTAGGCTCTTGCCAACATTCACAATTGCATTGTGTTACTTGTTCAATTGCCTCTTGGGGAGTATAACTTGCACTTGGACCTGTTAGCAAGTTATTTGGAACTGGATCTTGACTGTCTCCACTAAATGGACTGCCAGCAAAACTACCGGGAGTTATGGGCCCACCTGGTCTGACTGGTTGTGGCGGCTCTGCAATTAAAATTATGGGCGGAACTGTATAATTTTGTCCGGGATCATTCACAACAATTTCAGCAACGCTGCCATTCACAACAACTGCTGTTGCTCTGGCACCATTACCTGCTGGTTGCACTGGACTGACAAATGTATAAGGATTAATCACAGCTGGACTAATGGTACTTGGCACAAATGGCTGACTTGTGCAAATAGTAGTCGTAGAACCCACAGTACTGACACTAGTGACAGTAAGCGGTACATCAAAAGTTGGACCAGTACAAGTCCAGCCTTGACGAACTTGTGTTGCATCAGGATTGTTTGTAGACAAACAGGGCCCAGGTCCTGTGTTTTCTAGTGTTACAGTTATTTGTCCTGTTCCAAAAACACCTTCCTGTGGGTACACTGTCACCGCTGGGGGGTTAGCAGAATCATATCCAGACCCAGGAGAGGTAATTTCAATTGCAGCAATCGTGCCTCCTGCATTCAGTTGTGCACGGGCTGCTGCTTGTGCAGGGTCGGCTGAATCTGGAACATCATTGTCTGTTTCGCCACCAACATTCATCAATCTTCTTGCATTACGAGATTCACGTTGTGCTGCAACTATGCTCTGCCCTCCTATATTACTGGTATCACTGATGGCATCCAGTATAGGTGCAGTTTCACAGTACTGCGTATTTTGAGCATAATCTTCGACTGCTCGGGTCCAGCTGTCTAAGTCATTGCGATTAGAACCACTGAACACATTGTTTGTTTGTGTTATACTCAATGGTATGGCTCGTTGTTCAAGGAACATTTGAGTTCCCATACGGTCCCAATAATAATTTAACTTTTTGACACCACCAGGATTCAGACCTTGAATACGCAGAATTTCCAAATTGGCTCCGTCCACTAAGTTTTGTACAGTGCCATCAAGTAGTCCATTGCCAGGATAACCGTTGTATTCCTTCTCCCACACAAATACATTTTCATCACTTGATACTGCACGACTTAGACCAGGCCAACCGGGATAAGGAGGTATAAAATTTCCAGGATTCAGAGGATCAGGTATAAGATCCATGATGCTCAAGAATGAAACGCTGCCACTTGTGTGACTTGTGACATAATATGTTTCTTGAGGGCTTACACTGCTTACGCTGCTATTGGGGCTAAATGTCACCAATTCACCAGTGGTGTATGCACTAGTGCTGGGACCTTTATCACCGGTATTACTAAAAATCTGATACTGTGATATATCGAAATTCTTGGTTCCCACGGTTGTGGCACCCACACCAGCACCGCTACTGGTTTGTACTATTTTGTAAGTATAATCAGGAGGAATGCCAGTTGTATTGATTATGGCATCTGGCCATCCTTTGCCACGACTGGGGTATGCCCAGTTGTTAAACAAACTCTTTTGGTACAATTTCTTGTACACATTTGTTAATTCCTGTGTTTGCAATTGCCCCAGAAGTTGTTGTGCAGGTGCATACTCATCACGATAGGGCCACCCACTCATGGCTCCGAAAAAGTCGCAGAAACGGAAAACACCCTTGCCTCCACTGCCCAGAGCAATACGTTCTAGTTCTTGATTAGCTAATGCCACACTTCCAGGTACTCCATCAGTGCTGTTTACTTGCGGCAGGTCTTTGTTAGTGACTTCAAGGTTTGATACAACTTGTGCCAGTTTTTCAAACGTCATGGCTTTGATATTTTTAACCTGATTCATGGTGCACATGAAAGCACCACATGACTTGGCAATGTCATCAGGAAGAATGCCCTGTAGATAATCACCCCAGTTCTGGATACGAGGATTCACGTTGTCGCCCTGATATATGAAATCATATATTTTTGCACTTAGTGTATCAGCACTGTATCTGGGAACAGTGATTGTCTGGTAACTGTTAGGAAATAGTTTTCTCAAATCCAACAAATCTGCTAGAGTTGTAAAGCCTTGTGTGCTTATGTTCAAAATGATCTTGATATCACCCAGGTCATTGCCCTGAATTATTTTGAAAGCATTATAAATTTTCTTTTCTTCGTCAGGGGTAGGCTGGCTTGTGGGCTGTAGAATTTTTTCCAAATCAATGGTACTAATGTCCTGATACATCAAGGCAAATCGCAGTGCATCGGTAAGTGCACTATTCTTTTGTAAGCCTTTCAAGAATGCACTGGGTAATCCAAATTGTGCTATTGTGTTTAGCTCAATGGTTTTACCCAGGTTGATCATGTCATTACCAAAATCACGGAATGCCAGTGACACTCCCGCTAGGTCGCTGGTAGTGAGGTCATTTATGTTACTGTAGTTGCCCTTGATGAAAGTTTTAGTTTCGTCAAAGCTATTGATCTTTTTATTTGTTTGGTCTTGATATTGATAATTTTGTTGCCAACTACGAGCAAATTCAAAATATTGATTGCTACGGCGTGTATTATAGTCATACCAGAATTCGTAATATGCTTGTCGTGCTACACAACCTATAAATCCGTATCTGAAATATTCATCGTACTCAATCAGTCCTCTATCACGTGTACGCCAGGATTGAACACTGGCCAGGTCTGGCCGCGGGAAGTAGGCAGCCCCATATGTGTCTAGGTCAGGACCATGTATGTCTTTGTTTTCGCGGTCTTGTGGAGCACCGAAAGCATTATTTTCTTGCCAGGCATTGATACCTGGCCAGCCAGTCAACCAACTGTATTCATGGAAATACTGATAAGGTTCTTGGAATGGTGTCCAACTGGTTTGGGCGGCCTGGTTGGGGCTACCAGGGCTTTGAACGATACTACTCCAGTTGTTCCAGACATAGCTGTATGTGGGCTTGATGGGATAATCTAGCGGTGGATACACACTCTCTACTAAACTAAGCGTACCTGAAGTCTTATTATAGAATTGATCTGTGCCCCAGCCCTTTTTGAATGTCCCCCAACCTGCAAAGCTAGTTAAAAAAGTATCAGGACGACTGTTTCCCAACCCAGGGCAGTTAATACGATTGTTATTGGCACGTAAACTATCAATGGGCCGACCAATCTTGATAAGATTTCTAAAAACTGGGGTAGCTATTTTATTAATGGCGGTTGTGTCGCCGGCGTTATCGTAAAAATTCGGCAAAGCACTAGTCAAAATTCCTGTACAATTAGTGTTTGTAACTGAACCTTGACTATAACTTTGACCTTTGGGTCTTGCATATGGTGCGGCTGCCAACCAGGTACCTTGAAAACCCACAGCAACAGGATTCAACCTCCAACCTTTGTTAACAGTGAGTTGGCTTTCTAGGTTTAGTTGTAATGGTGTTTTTTTGCCGCTATTACTCATGACACGACTACGTTTCCACTGCCTTGAACTATACTATGGCCGCAACTGTTACCACTGGTTACTCTAAGTACAGGTGATCCTTCACAAACAACATTTGGGCTAGCTGTTGTAGTGACTGCTGCTTTATGGACACCACCAGTTGGATGAGGTGTAATTTTGCTCACATGTAGCCCCACTGGGATACCATTGCAAACCACGTTTGCAGCACCACGCATGATGGCACCGCCAGCCTGATTTTTATCACCTAACCTACTTAATGGTTGACCCATAATTACCCCAATACTATTTTCTTGCTTGGTGTCGCAATGCCAGTAGTGGCTTCTATGTATTTAAGACGAACGGCATCCACGGTTTCTCCGTGCATTGTGACAGCATTAGTATTTAGCCGCACATTTTTGTCAGGTTCAGCAGTGAACATGCTGGGCATCAAGCCCATACCTTGATGGTTGGGTGCGATGCTCAATGGATGACTAAGTTCAACATAACTGTCATTGACACTGACAACCTTGCCAACCAGTTCTTCTCCACTGGTGAGTTTGAAAGTATAAACTTCTTCTAAATTCAGATTCATCATGATAATTTTGCTCGTAATTCTGTGAAACCACCCACGTGTTCATCATCTAGGAAAATTTGTGGTAGGGTTCGGGCACTGGGCACTGCTTCCAGTAATTGTTCACGTGTCCAGGGACCTTGACTGATGTTTCTTTCTTCATAGTCAATGCCTTTCAACGTCAATAGATTTTTTGCCTGTACGCAAAAGGGACAGGCATCCTTGCTCCATACTATGGCTCGCATTGTAGCTCCTTTGTAATACTTAGTATTATAGGTCAGGTAGCAAAAGTTTGTCAACAGTATCGCTCATGACTCCAATCACATAACTGGTGCTCTCTGTTTCTTGTAGAGCAGCCTGCTTCTTGTTCAGGTTCACGTGTTTGTTGAACCAGGGAATGGGAGTGGTTTTGGGATGGCTACCTTGATACTTGATGCCAATGTCACGCAAGCGATTGTAGGCGGTCCAGTCCACAAAGTCACGCAAGATTTCGGCATTCAAACCTATAACTGGTCCCTTCTTGAACAGATAATCAGCCCAGTTCTTTTCTTCAGTGATCACTTCCTCATACAAGGCATACACTTCTGCGGCGGTGTCTTGAGCAATCTGAGCAAAATCTGGATCATCTTTGACCACTTGATTTATGATCCAGGCTGTCCATTCAGTGTGCAACAGTTCGTCCTGTAGGATCAAACTGATGATGTTACCGTTGCCAATATAAATCTTGTTTTCAACCATGGCCAGGCTGGTGGCGAAACTAACCATGAAACGGAATGCTTCCAGTGCATAACTGGCATGCAGTGCCATCCAGATGGCTCGTTTGTGTTCCTGTAAGTCAACTGTCTCACCTAGTTCTTTGCGGCAATTCAACTGATGCAATTCTTCATAGTAACGACCCACATTGGCAGCCATGTTCACTATCTCATCTGTGTCATGGATAGTGTTGAATACTTCCTTGGGTACACCATAGATGTTGCGGATGATGTGACTGTAACTCTTGCTGTGGATAGCAGTCTCAAAAAAGCTCCAGTTACTGACCAGTGCCTCTAGTTCAGGAATACTAATAACTGGTGTAAAAACCTGTGCTGGTGCACGACCCTGAATACTGTCCAGTGCAGTCTGACGCAGCAAGTTACTGGTAAAGATATGTTTGACTGCTTCAGTAGAATCCTTGTGATCAATCTTGTCCTGGGTCAGTGTGATTTCTTCTGGTACCCAGAAAAATCCACGTGCAGTTTCCTCAAACTTTTGCAGTTTGGGATACTTGACTTCTTCAAATCTCTGCACTGTGACTGGACCAGCAGGATCCAGGAACATGTGACGCTTCAAATAATTTGTATGTTTGCCTAAATTGTATTGTTCAAAACTCATAGTTTACATGCCTCGCAATTTTCTTCATCTAGTTCTTCAATGGGGGGATTGAATGCAATAACATTGTCCTGTGCTTTGTCTGTAAGAGCAGCCTTGGCACCAACCTTGTTGATCAAGCTATAGTAATATGTTTTTAGGCCCCAGTGGATTCCCAGCATCAGGTTACGTGCAACTGTGGTCGCAGGTACCTTACCACCTTCATAGTGTGCAGGATTGTAGAATGTGTTGGTACTGATACTTTGGTCAACATAAGCAGCCAGTACAGCAGCAGTTTTCAGATAATCAGCACAGTCAGTTTGTTCCCACATCAACTGGTAACGATTCTTGAGTCGCTTGTAGTCAGGGACAACTTGCACAAAACTACCAGCCTTGCTTTCCTTGACGCTGATCAACTCCATGGGCATTTCAATACCATTAGTACTGTTTAATACCACACTGCTACTTTCAACTGGAGCTATGGCCATGAGTGTGGCATTGCGAATGCCACTACGCTTCATACGCTCACGTAGTGGTTCCCAATCAATGCTGGGAGCAAAGTCAGTCAACTCATTGACACCTTCTGCACGGCGTTCCCAGGGAAATACTCCGCGACCATACCATGTATACTGGCTACGCTCACAGGCACCACGTTCTTCAGCCAGTTCAACACTAGCTTCTGTCAGATAGTATGCCTGATGTTCCATCCAGCGTTTTACATCAGCCAGGGCAGGTGCATCACCATAACGATAACTGCGGCGTGCATGCCAGTAGGCCAGGTTGGTAATACCCACACCCAGTGGCTCAAAGTCCTGATTGGCTAACTTACTCTGAACGCTCAGGAAGTCCTGATAGTTCAGCAGGTTGCTCAGGCTGCGGACCAGCACACGGCAGGCCTTACGCATGTCTTGTGGATTACGGAACGCTCCCCAGTTGATGCTTCCCAGAGTACACAGAGCGATACGACCGGCCTCGTCCTCCAGACGCTGGAACGGGCGTGTGGGCAACAGAATTTCCTGGCACAGGTTGCTCTGATAGACAGGATCTGTCTTGCAATCAAATGATCCTTGTGCAATCACATTGTCAATATTGACCATGTAGATGCGTCCAGTATCAGTACGCTCTTTCAGAATACCGTTTTTGAATATTTCTTCAGCAGATAAAACCTTTCGCTTCAGGCTACTGTCAGACTCGTACTGAGCATACAATCTTTCAAACTCTGCTGTATCACGATAAAATGCCTCATACAGGTCTGGAACTTGATGCGGGTCAAACAACGTGATATTTTCGCCGTTTTTATATCTACGCCAGAACATGCGATTGATTACCACACTATAGTCCATCTGACGTACACGTGTTTCCTCTGTGCCCTGATTGTTCTTCAATACAATCAGGTCCTCAAACTGAGCATGCCAGATGGGGAAGGTAACAGTGCAACTGGCATTGCGAATGCCACCCTGGCTGCAACTACGGAGGTCAGCAAACCACTTCTTCAAGAAGGGAATCATGCCAGTGTGTTTGATTTCGCCGTTACGAATGGGAGCACCAAGGGGACGAATGCGACCAATCTCCAAACCGATGCCAGCACGTTTGCTGGCATACTTGGCCATCATTTCGCCGGCGGCAAATATGCTATCAAGAGTGTCGTCGCTGCTAATGAGAACACAACTGCTAAACTGTTTGGTAGTAGTACCAAGGCCAGCAAGAACTGGAGTAGCCAGAGTAAAATGACCATCACTTGCACATTCATAATATTCCTTTACATACTTGAGTCTTTTTTCGGCAGGCTCATTGTGAAAAGCTGTTGCTGCTGCCACTGCATATCTAACTTGAGGAGTTTCGTAGATTCGGCCAGTTGCACGGTTCTGCACTAGATACTTTTCACACAGTTGTGCGATGGCAGCATAGGTATAATTCTCGTCTTTGGCATGATCTACGAACAGATCAATAATGTCCCACTCGGCTTCGGTATACCATTCCAGTAATTCTGGAGTATACATGCCCAGTTCAACATTTCGTTTTACGATTTCATACAATCGTGGTGGTGTGTAGTTACCGTAAACTTCTTTACGCAGCATGCTCACACGTTGGCGGCCAGCTACATATTGATAGTTTACATTATTGATATCGTTGTTTTCACTTTCATCTATCAAGTCTACCATTGCCTTCAATAACAGTTCGTCAATGGTATTGGTGCTGATCCCATCATGAAATTGAATTTGAGCACGAATTTCAATCATACTGGGACTTACACCATCAATGCCACGGCAACCGTATTGTACTTGACGTTGAATTTTACTAATGTCAAGCGGTACCCGTTCGCCGCTGCGCTTGATAACGTGTATGGTCATAGTGTGTCCTTGTTATATTTGTTTTTGTAAATGAGAGATATCTAATTTACGAATGATTTTGAAGTCTGTAAAGTTATTACTTAGCACAGTTCCTGGATGATAATTCAGTACATATTTTGCGTGGCCTACCAATACTATATCGTACTCGTCGCCATATGGATCACTAGCTTGTGCCAGTTCCACATCTGTAATATCGCTCATCAGGAGAGTATAGCAAATGCCTATAGCACGTGTCAACGTGCAATATGTATTTTCGGATAATAATGTCCAGGGATCAGGCCAACTATTTTGGTCAGCCCAGTGTATGTGATGATTGACCAGTGGTACTCGCTGCCACCAATCGTCAACGTGGACACATGCTTTGTCCAGTGATTCGCCGCGAATAATCAGGCGTAAATTTTTCCAGTCACGCAGGCGTTCGTCAAACCCGCTTTGAAACACATTCATTGATTTATAGTCGCCAGGGTCTACCAGGTGCTGGTGATAGGGCACGGTCGGCCCAGGTGGTAAAAACGTTGTATATTCTGTAATATGGTTCGCCCACTGCACTACGGATGGGTTCACTAACGTACAATAGTTTCAAGCTACCTTTGGCTTCTTGTAATGTCAAGCCTTCTGCGATAGCCAGTGCAGGTGCATTGGTTTCTATGTAATCATTCCAGTTGTCATAACCACTAGGGGTTGGTGGCAGTGCCATATTTTACTCCTAGAGATATTTATCGTGGGTATCCACGGAAGGAACTAACCGGACTCTGTTTTTGAACATCAGTACTTTCTCGGCTGCCCTCTACACCTATACGAACTTTTTTGCCAGATACACCAATTTGTTTTAGTGCATCGTCAATAATCTTACCGATGTTGGGATCAAAACTGACTACAACTTCATGGTCAGCGAATACTTCATCCAAATCAGTCTTTTTGAAATCACCGATTCCATCGTCCAGACGCTGTTGACGACCACGTGCACTGGCTATGGCTACACCAAACTTATATTGATCGTAAGGATTGTTACTGCTAAGTGCTGGTATACTGAATGCTTGTGGTAGACTATCGGCAACTTCATGCTGTAAACTACCAGTTCGTCCCTCACTCATGAGTTCACGATCTATACCTTTGTCTTTGAAGCTACGCCACATGGCCTGACCATGACTGGTTTGATCACGAACATTAGGTTCTATTGTATTACCTAAGCTGCGTGCGTAACGATACATTTCGGCTGCAATTCCTTTACCACGAAAATCCTTGTGCACTGTTACCATGTTAGCAACTAAGTTGTTTCCAATTGCTTTGAAATTTACCCCGCCAATTTTTTGACCAGCATAATATGCGTTTATTTCAAGACCTCCTTCTGGGGCCATGGCTGTACGTGCGGTTCCAGTTGCAACATACTTTAGTTCACCTTTAGTCTTTTCGTGCCTGAAATTTGCCTGTAATGTATCTTTATTCAACCCTTCGTAGATTTCCACGTGCATTTTGCCGTATTCACGCATGAGTCTGCCTGCAATTGCATTGGCTTCATCTTCAACACGTAAATGATCATCTTGACCCATTTCAGCTTTAGCACTACCAGTTTCGTATTGCTTACAGTGCACTAATTCGTGGCAGAGAGTACGCATAACATCAGCAGTATTGCGATTACCGCTATAAACCCAGATTTCACCCGTAGGTTTGGTTGATCCAAATGTTCTGTACTGCTCGACACGATCTTTATCAGCACATATTTTTATTTTGGGTTTGCTTTCGATACCCAAACGTTTTATAGCCCATTTTGCAAAGGCTGTGATTTGCTGACGGAAGTCATCATTGGGTTTTAGGTCAGTTATACGCATGATAAATACTATTACTATTTATCAGAAAGACAACCATGAAGTACTTACTAGTTTTATTGCTTGCCCCAGTTCTGGCTTTTGCTCAAAAAATGCCACAGGGTGTTACCTATGATGCACAAATCGTGCGTGTCAACGACGGCGATACTGTGGTTATTGCAGCACCATTCTTGCCAGCTCCACTCAAGCCTGAACTGGCTGTGCGTGTATTCGGTGTTGATACCCCAGAAAAGGGCTTTCGTGCCAAGTGCCCACAAGAAGATCAGCGTGGGAAAGCTGCTAGTGAGTTTACCAAACAAGCTGTAGCAGCAGCTACCAAGCGTCAGGTAGTGCTGTATGACTGGGACAAGTTCGGTGGCCGTGTGCTAGGAGACATTATCCTGAACGGCGTCAGCTTGCGTAAGATGCTGATTGAGCGTGGTTTTGCCCGTGAATACTACGGTGAAGCCAAAGGCAGCTGGTGTTAATTACTTAACACTATCAAAAATCTTACGCTGTTCAGTATACCACTCTTGCCAACCGTCAACTTTATTACTGCATGTGTAGTAAAGTTGATAGTTTTCAACCACAACCTTGAGCATATCAGTGATGGCAACACGATCACTAGCAGGAATGGTTCGCAATTCTTCGCACTTTTTCATGAGTTCAGGTGTAGCGTCAGGGAACTTACGCTCAACTGCTATAGGTTGTTTCTGAAACAATCCACAGCCCGATAAAAATAGTACTGCAACAAGAGCAAAGTATTTCATTTTTTGCTCCCTTCAACTGCACGATTTAGTGTGGCAGCAGCATTATGTGCGTCAACTATGTCTTTGGGAACAGGGCAATTTTCAATATATTTTATGACTTCTTCTTTTTTGACAATTTCACGGTCTACAAATTGTACAATATCCTTGCCCCGCTGAACAATAACTTTGTCTCGTTCTACGATTTTTTCTTGTATTTCTACATTCTTTTGGGCAGCTTTTACTTCAGCCTCTTTCACTTTTTTCTCAAGTTCAGCAGCCTTAAACTGCCATTCTCTGTAGTCAGCAAGTCCACCTTCAAGGTATACACCCAGTGTGAACACAAGCAGGCTGATTACTTGCACTGCTAGTTTGTATGTCTTTATAAAAGGAATAAATCCCAGAGTAAACCCCAAGATAATTCCTATTACACCTATGCTAAAAATACCATGTATGACCCACTCGGGTAAAAATTCTATGATCCACATAGAACTATTTATACTAGGTGTTTAGTTTACTCTGCCAGTAAGGGCTGTTTTTGAACCATTCATAGTATCGCCTGAATCCTTCTTCAACATCTATCTTGGGATCGTACCCAAAATCTCTACGGGCTGCATCTATGTTTAAGGCACCACGACTGGGGAAATCAGCATCCTTATCGCGGCATTCTATAATTCCAGTACCAGCAATGCGTACTGCAAGCTGGGCTGCTGACAGCAAGCTGGTGCTATGACTTTTCGTGATATTATAGATTTTGTTGTCTGTGTTGGGGCTCAAGCTAGCTGCAACGATGCCGTCGGCGGCGTCCTGTACGTAAGTAAAGTCCAGAGTTTCGTTTGCCCCATTAACTTTTAACGTCCCACCACGCATTGCTGTGAGCATAAATTTACTGACCACGCGATCTTCAACATCAAGTTCACCATAAACCGCACTAGGCCGAATAACTGTATACTTCATATTGCTCTTTCGGGCATAATCAGCAACTAGTTTTTCACCCATGAGTTTCATGATGCCGTACTGACCTTGCGGGCGGCAATCGTAATCTTCTCGCACATCATCCTTGAAATCACCATAGACCATGCTACTACTGATGTATACAAATTTACGCACGCCGGCGGCGACACTGGCCTCAAGCAAGTTCAGAAGCCCTTCTACCATCACTCTGGCTCCCTCCATGGGATTAGCATTGACTACCTTTTGTCTAGGGAAGCTAGCCATATGAATCAGTATTTCAGGCTTATTTTCCGTTATAAGATGTTGTGCTCTACTTGAACTAATACAAGTGGGATGGATGACTGATTTAATCTGTTTCAGTCGTTCATGCAACAAATAATCCATTTCACCTTGAGGAATAATGCCATATGTGGTCATGTTATCAATGATGCTGACCTCATGCCCAGCCTGTTCCAATCGTGAAACCACGTTGTGGCCTATAAGACCACAACCTCCAGTAACTAAAATTTTAGCCATATTTCAATTGCCAATACGTGTAATTTTGAGGCGTGAATGTTGCCCGAATAGTGTACCTATACCCATAGGTAAGTTGATCAATATATCTCTCCCAGACTGGTTGACCAATAGAGTTTTCTAAGACCCATTGCCCAGCCTCAGTCTCTTGCCAGTCTAGTATAGGTGAGGCTGCGTAAATGTCTGGATCATCACTGTCAGACACCACGAATGTGTGTACGATACAAATTACCGCGTCTGTCATACTGCCATCCGTGCTCGGATCTGACCATGACTCTGATAGTTCGCCAGTTCAATGTCAGCCATTGTGAATCCAGTAATATCACGAACCGCAGAATTTAGTTTCAATACTGGCAGTGGATATTCTTCCCGTGTCAACTGCTCACGTACCTGTTCAACATGATCCTGATAAATGTGGGTGTCACCTGTGCTGATGATCAGTTCATGGACAGGCAGGTCCGACACTTGTGCAATCATATGTGTGAGTAAAGCATAACTGGCAATGTTGAAGGGCAAGCCCAAGAAGGTATCCACACTGCGTTGATACATGTGACAACTGAGTCCATGTTTACCCACATAGTACTGACTCATGACATGACAGGGTGGCAGGGCCATCTGATCCAGTTCACCTACATTCCAGGCACTGAGTATGTGGCGACGACCATATGGATCTCGGCGTAGTCCTTCGATTAGATTGGCCAATTGGTCCACTTCAGTTCGGTCAACCGCCACTCGGTCTCCGCCCAAATGGGCCTTACCAAAATTCCACCTCTCAGTGTTTTTATACCAGTGACGCCACTGTACACCATACACTCGTCCCAGGTCACCCTCAAACTTTGCGTGTGGTTTCCAGTACGGAGCCTGAGCATTGGGAGTCCAGATTGTAACTTTTCCAGCAGGATCACCGTGTGTGATTTGGGCCAGACGGCGTTCATCACCACTGCCCTCAATAAACCAAAGCAGTTCACCTACCACGGCACGCCAGGCCAACTTCTTGGTTGTTACTGCTGGGAACCCTGAACGAAGATCAAACCTCAACTGACGACCAAATACACTGAGTGTACCCACGCCGGTTCGGTCTCCGCGACTCTCACCATTTTCCAGAATGTCGTTCAATAAATCGTGATATTGTTTCATCACAGTACTGTATCAGGTGCGACGGTAAATTTCAAATGTATGGTCACCAAAATCTGTTGAGGAAACCAGCTCAAAGTTTTCTAAATATTTTTGAGTATCAAAAATTATGGTTGATTCTTGATCGGCACGAAACCTAGTTAAGTATACTTGGTTTACATATAGCCTCAAGCTCCATAGCAATTGAGCACCACCGATCACAAATACTTCCTCTCTCTCACCAATGTTCATTGACAGTTCTGTGAGATTACTAAAGATTTCACATTTAGAGTCATGCAGAGTTTTACTCAAAACAATGTTGCGGCGATTGGGGAGTGGTTTGGGCATGTTACTTTCCCAAGTACCACGCCCCATTACAACAGTTTTACCAGTTGTAATCTCTCTAAATCTGCTCAAGTCTGATTTGCTACGCGGCCACGGCAAATCATTGCCGTGGGAGAAACCATTTCGTGCATTAACCGCAAAAATAGCGTTCATAAATCTTTCAACATCTTGTCTGTTTCAGGTTGGACTGTTTCAGCTATGTTTTCAATGTCTAAAATGAATTCAATGCCTACCATTTCTTCATCGTATTCTTCTAGTTTTTGTGTGACAGCCACCTCTATTTCATCATTAGTAAAGCCCTGATCTAACATAGCTTTTACATTTATAGAACGTTGGCGGCGGCCATTTAGTTTAACAACTAGCTTTTTAATGAATTCGACTGGTATTTTGGTTTTTTCTACGTCCTCAACAATATGTTCCCACTTTTCAAAAACCTCGGGACTCATCCATTACTCCGCTGTTACCGCCTTGGGCTTGCGACTGCGTTTCTTGGCAGGTTCTACTATGGGTTCTACAACTGGTGCTGCCTTGACTGTTTTAGCTTTCTTGGCAGGAGCAGGCTTCTCGGCGACACCCATCATGCCAGCGGCTTCTTTCATGAGTCTATCACTTTCTGCCAATAAGCTCTTGGCTTCTGCGGCCATTCGTGCTGCCTGTTGCTGTAAGTTGCGAGCCAGATCGGCATCACCCAATAATCCTTGGGCAGTTGCCACAGGCTCATTCTTTTTACTGGGCTTGGCCTTCCGGGTGTTTTCCATGATAGTGCTTTCACCACGCATACGCTTGGCTACATCTTTGGGATCCTGTAAGCCGCGGCTGGCATCATACTCTGCTAGCTTCTTGACAGCCTCTTCACCCTTGGCCATTTCGTTCAGCATGTTGTTCAGTTCATTCAGGCGAATGGTCTGACCAGGAACAGGAGTCATGACTACATGTTCGGTCTGAATACGCTTGAGCATGCCTTCACGGTGCAAGACCTGAAGAATCTGACGCCCATCTTTAGTGTAACTGCGATCCAGTGCTTCGCCAAGATTTTCGACACTTTGACCTACATCACTTTCAATGCTGGCCATGAGAGGGTCGTGAATATTTTGGTTCAGTAGTTCAGTATAAACTACCAAGCACATGTGCTCATCGCCAGGAACTTGACGGAACACAACCGCTACTTTGCGGTCGCCATGCTTGCCAATGTGCTTTAAAAATTTTGCCATTTTAGTTCTCCTATACGGTCTGAGTATTTAGAACCGAAGTGGCTGTATAAATTATTTTATGTTATGACTCGCTGGCGTGTTTCACGGCCATCATAGACACTTTGACCCACTCGGCGGATAGCGTCAACAATAGTTTGAGTATCATGCTCAAACATATCCAGGATTTCCTGTTCGCTTATCTCACTATTAAAGTAATAGATTTCGTAGAACCGCTGACTATTGGTCCGGGCCCGCAGTATCATCATCTGAATGGGATTGGTGTGCCTGACTGGCTCCCCACGCAGAGCATTGATGATGTTTTCCTGCTCACGTGCAGTAACATCAATCAAGGTTTCTAGACCATAGCAGTCCCACATTACCAGGAAGGTGTGACTACCACAGTTCTGGCTTTGGTCGTCGGTCTCGGAGCAGTTCATACAATACCTCTACCTGTTCTAGGGCATCACGCAGGGCTGGTTCAGTTTCAGCCAGATCCATGATGCCGTTCCATTTAGTGAACTTCAACAACCTGGCCGTGCGGTCAGGATCCCACTTGACCATTTCACGCTGTGTTTCACCGGATTTACGGGAGTAGACGGTTTTGCCACCGTCTGGACTCTCGTAAATCACGATTTCTTCCAGGGCTCGGATTTGCCCATCACTCATACACTGCCCAGGTGCCGAAAGGAGGGTTGGGGTTCCTGTCACCGTGGATGATCCAGGTAGTATCGCAGTAGTCAGGATCACCCCACGAACCAAAAGGATAACCGTCAGTGAACACAACCAGCCGCTTGGCTTCAACACTGCGGGACTTCAGATAGGTAAAGATACAATCAAAATCAGTGCCGCCACCGCCCATGGGCTCATAGCCATCAATGGTGTCCAGGTTGTCGCTAGTGAAGTCCTGCGGGTTGTAAGTGTCAGTGTCAAAGCAAAACACATGGATACGGAAACCCGTGAAGGCTTCCATGATGCCACGAATTTCACTCAGGAACACACTGGCTTGTTCAGTGCCGATACTGCCACTCATATCAATGGCCACTGCCAGGTCCACTTCCTCACCAGGCATCAAGCCAGGCATGACGGCATCCTGGTGCCAGCTACGACGGCTGGGACGCATGAAACTGTAGTCATTACGAATGGCACTGGTCAGGTTGGTCTGGAGCAGTTCACGCCAGGGCATCTTGGGTTCGGTCATGTCCTTGATCAGGCGTTGAACACCAGCAGGCAGATTGCCAGCATCAGCCTGACGGGCGGCAGCCAGGACCTGTTGCTTGATTTCCTGTCGCAGTTGCTCACGCTCGGCCTCGGTCATGGGCTTAGGACGCTTGCCTTTGCCCTCACCATCGCCGTCACCATCACCCTCGCCATCACCTTCCTGGTCCATGTGCTCATCTAGCAATTGGTCCAGCAGGTCGTCCAGATTGAGTTTCTGGGCGTTTTTCATGAGGTCATCGTAAATGTACTCATAGCCCTTGCCATCATACTTGGCCTCATACAGGCAGGGAACCGTGGTGATAAAGTCACCCACACGGTGCCGCTTCAGGTCGGCGTTTACAGCATAGTCGGCGGCAATGTTGCCGATGCTAGGATCACGGTCCTCACGGCGACCCAGATGATCATAGACCACGTGCAACACTTCATGACCGAACAGAAATTCCAGTTCACGCGGCTTGAGCAACATCACAAAGCGGCTGTTATACCAGAATGTACGACCGTCAGTGGCCGCAGTGGCCAGCCATTCATCGGCATTTACCAACTTGAGGTTAGTGGCCAGGTTGCCAAAGAAACTGTGCCTGAGCAGGAGACCCACACGGGCACCGATCAGGCGGTCACGGGCCTGGGCATCAATCTTAGGGTCAGTGGGGCCAACCAGATTGGCCAACTTAGGGTCACGCTTGCTTTTTTTGTCGGCGGAGGTGGTTGCAGTCATAGAAATCTCCTTACTATTTCCATAGTATAACACAAGCCGTATTTACTGTCAAATATAAAAAAAGGGGCAACCGAAACTGCCAGTTGCCCCTGAAGGGGGATCGCTCCCCCGGGAGTCCGCTGGGTATGTCCCAGCATCCGATTACTTGCTGGCTTCCAGAATGTACTTGCCAAAACGCTTGTGGAACTCATCAAAGCACTTGAGCTTGGTGGGCTCCAGGGGCAGGCCGTATTGCTTGATGGCCACACGTGCACCCATGATGACCAGTTCAGTCTCAAAGTTACGCATCATGAAACTCAGGAAGTTGTCCATCATTTCCAGGAGTTTAGTCCGTTCCACACGCTCACCCTCCATAATCTCACGCAGTTCATAGCACATGGACACTGTGAGGCTGTACATGGCTGACACTTCCTTGACAGCCAGGTCCTTGACCTTGCCCGTCAGAATGTCAGTGGGCTCGGGCAGTTGAGCCGCGAACTTGCGGTGAGCACCAAACTTGGCTGCCAGGCCTTCACCTACAGCACCAGCCACCAGGGTGAACAGGGTCTCACTATCAATGTCCTCGTCCTTGAGCAGGTCGCTCACGAAGCACCACGAACGCGGAGTAGCGAACGCACGGCTGGAACTCTTGGCATCAAAGTCATAGAGGTCCTGCTTGGCGAAGGACAGATAACCCACAACGTCCTTGTGAATGCCCTTGTTCACGGCCCAGGCTTGCCATGAAGCAAAGTCTGGACGCATTTCCACATGAATGAAACGGTTGGCCAGTGGCATGGGCATACGGAAAGTCACACCCTTGTCGCTTTCGCGGTTGCCTGCGGCCACGATAACCACATTGTCAGGCAGCACATACTTGCCCACACGGCGGTTCAGAATCAGTTGATAACCAGCGGCCTGCACAGAAGGAGCGGCCGAATTCATTTCATCCAGGAACAAGACCACGATGGGATACTGGCTGGCCAGTTCCTCGTCGGGCAAGTCAACGGGCGGAGCCCAGTCCATCTTACCCAGGTCCTTGTTGAAGAACGGGATACCGCGAATGTCAGTGGGCTCCATCTGAGCCATACGCAGGTCAATCATATGACCGCCCAGTTCCTGGGCAATCTCACTCACAACCTCGCTCTTGCCGATACCGGGAGGGCCCCAGAGGAAAACCGGACGCTTAGATTGGAAAGCCTTCAGGATGGCCTTGCGGGCCTGGACGGAGGTAACGGTGTAGTTGTCGGATGTAGATGCCATTTCAGGACTCCTTGTTGATTACGGTAAGACAGATTGTAGCGGAAACCCGATTATTTGTCAAATTCCGCTGGGAAATTATTGTGCCAAGAACCGGGTCATTTCAGCATGGATCTGGTCCATGTCGATTTGGTCCACATAGAAATCCGTCTTAGGATCCCAATATTGACCTGCTTTCGTATCATAGTACAGGACGCGGCCGCCCACGAATGCGAACGGACCCTCCAGGCCCTTAATAGGCTTGTAGCCCTGGTAGATATCTTCGGTACGACCCAAAACGCGATAGCCCATGAATGGCTCCTTGATTACGATAAACCAGAGTATACGCTAAACTGGAATTATTGTCAAATTATTGGAGCAGAGCGGCCATCATGATCCACTTTTCCAAGTCCTGGATAGCTTGATTGGCGGTTTGAAGTTCTGGTAGTTTTTCAAACGGTCGATGGGTGCGACGGGCTTCCACCTCGGCACGGCTAAGTTCTTCAACCATGGCATCAACATTTCTGACCATGCGGCGTAAGTCTGGATTATAGGGCAACAACCGTATCTGTTCAACCAGGTTACGCCGGTAAGGATCCCATTCTAAACTGTTCTTGATCATAACTGGTCAACTTTATCACTGGCGGTATTTATTCACAACTGGTCTGGTGTATCCAAAATAAAAGGGCCCTGGGGCCCTTTTATGCTAGCCTAAGCTAGAGTTTAGAAACGATGTGTCACACCCAGACCCAGGGCACGTACATCACGTGAGGCACCAGGTGCATCAACAGTACGATAGGCCAGGTTCAGGGCTGTACGCTTGCTCAGGTTATAATCAGCACCTAGAGCGTAGGCATCTAGATCACGATTGGTACGACCATAACTGGCCTTGGCGGTGATGTGGCCGAAGTTGCGGCTTACACCAAAACTATCGCCCTTGCTGTTTACCAGTCCCTGGTCATCACTGTGCACATAGGTCAAGTTCAAGCCACGCACACGGGTATTGACACCCAGTACTGTGCTCTTTTCACGACCTTGCTCAAACTGAGCCACTGTGGTGTTAAAACGCCACACACGGGCACTAGCAGCTAACACAGTAGCATCAGCAGCAGGACCATTCAGTGTTTGTTCATAAGCCAGACTCAGGTTCTTGGCTGGGTTTACATTAACATACACAGCATCACTCATGCGTAGGCCACGCAGGTGGTGTACATCACCAGCAATACTACCATACAATGTGCCGAACACATCATTACTAGTAATTGCCAGGAAGTGACTGTGAACATTGCGTCCCAGGTCAACACTACCAAACTTATTGGCAATACCCACTGTGGCCTGACGGTCACCGATACGTGTCTCGCTTGAACCATCAATGGTGTTGCCACTCAATGATGTTTCAATCTTGCCACGAGCAGAGAGGTCGCGACCTATTTTTTCACTGACGCCAAAGGCTACGTTGCTTGTGGGCTCGGTTACCAGTTGGGTTGTGGTGGCTGCACTGCCTGTGCGTGAATGATCAGCGTATGCACTGACCTTACTAGAGATAGTTACCTGGGCACTGGCGATGCTGACCAATCCAGTCAGTAGGGTTGCCATTACAATTTTCTTCATGTTTTAGTTCCTTCTAAAAGAAAGGGTGATTATATAATCACCCATAGAATAATATTTATTGTCACAGAAAACTCAAAATACTTTTATAGTTTACTGGCAATAACATACTTTTATACGCAATAACTGGTGATATTTACATCAAATATTGAAATTATCCATTATAATAATAAGGTCTTGTTTTAATGTAATCGTACAGAAAATAATCCTCAACATACGTACTTTTAAACCATAACAAGTTTTCTTCTTTGATTGTTTCATCAATCTCAATATAATGTTCTTTTGAGTCTAATTTGTGATGAACTTGATATCCTGCTGCTGCAAAAAACGGACCGATACACCTGGTTTCAATTGCTGCTTCAACCAAATGCTCTTGCTGTTTATATTCAGACAATGTTCCCAACCAATTGGCCATTGGCTGGAATAGTAAATTTTCTCTTAGCTTACTTTTTTCAATGTATTCGTTTACGCTGCCACGTGTTTGACGTTTTAGATGCGTTAAATATTTTACAGCACTCAAAAACCTAGAAAAAGGATCTCTGATAGAGAATACCACAGATCCTTCTGTGATATCACGTAAGGCTACATTGTGTCCGTCATATTTCCATTCCCCTGGTCGTCTTAATGTAATTACATTAATACTAGTACCGCCAGTTTTGGGTATATGTATTATGTGTTTCACGAACTTCCATTAGTTTACCATGACCCTGCTTACAGCAGTCATCACAGCGGCAATACGTCCAATATCACGCAGTTGTTCCACACTGTATCCGCTGTTGCGAAGTGTCTTGTAATGAGCTTGAACACAGAAATGGCACTTGCCCACAATACTTGCTGCCAGGCTATAAGCCTCAAAACGTTCGCGTGTGGTTCCGCCATGAGTGGCTATGGCATTCATGCGTAACTGTGCAGGCAGGCCCTCTAGTTGTGGATCGTCGGCCATTTCTACATAGGGGTACCAGGTGTTGTTCATGGCCATCAGGCTGGCTGCTGTGATGGCTGCCTCTGTTTCTTTGGCATCTTGTATCTGGCTTTGAATCCAGGTCCAGAGTTTGGCATTACCTGTTGCGAATACTGCGGCTAGTGCCACACATTGTGCTTCAACTGGATCCAGTGTGCTACGCTTGATCACAGCGTCAATGTTTAGCCTGGTGTCTTTGGCGTAATCAGGCAATCCTTCCTTGAGTGTGTCTACCCATTGTGTCATTATTTTTCTCCTTTCGTTATGGTATCTACAATTTTTTTAGCGGTATATGGAGCTAGAGTCCATCCCAAATGTCCGTGCCCAGTGTTGTAGTAAACACCAGGCTGTCCAGTACTGGCACGAACTATGGGCATCATGTTGGGTGTCATGGGTCGCAAGCAAGCCCAACTGCTGTAATCATGTGTATTGATTTGCGGAAAGTTAGTGCGTACCCATCGCAATAGCGGTTCTATTCTGTCGCGGCGTATGTCATAGTTTTCGCCCGCCAGTTCAGCCGTGCCAGCAATACGGAATCTGTTGCCCAGTGTACTGGTCACGATCTTGGCTTGGTCATCCAGTAGGCTAACTTTGGGAACATGCTGTGTATCAACATTATTGATAGTGATGCTATAACCTTTGACTGGATAGATGGGCAATCTATCGCCCACAGTTCGTGCTAGATCACGGCTTCCTACTCCTGCACACACAATCACCACATCATAATCCAGCGATAAATCCTGAAGATTGTCAATATCTTGGTTGTAATAGAACAGCACATTACTACGTCCACGTAGCTTGTTGGCCAGGGAGTAGCAGAACTTATGTATGTCTCCAGTCCAGTCATCACCAGTCCAAGCACCACCCACAACATCCTTTACGCCACCTATCGCCCGATCTTTTTCATAAACATCCTGTGGGCCAAGTATAGTCCATTCACAACCAGCCTGGTCATAAAGAACTTGTGCTTGTCTTGCATGTTCAAAATACACGGGGTCTTTGTAAAAGTGCAGAATTCCTGAGGACGATTGGTCAAATTCCAACCGTTCATTACTGATTATGTCACGGTACAATTCCCTGCTAGCTAGACCCATGCGAATGGTTTCCAGGGTGTTCACGTAGTAGTCACCACTGACCGTATGGCGTAAAAACTTTGCCAACCAGGTGATCTTGCTCCATTCAAAGTCAGGTCTAATCAACAGTGGAGCATCAGGCTGAAACATCCACTGCAGGCCCTTACGCACATTGCTCCAGGTGGTCCAGACTTCGCTATTACTAACACTTACTTGACCACCATTAGCATAACTTGTACGCATGGCTGGATGTGGTTCGCTATCAAAAACTGATACATGAGCACCAGCCCGTGCAGCGTAATACGCCGTGGTTATGCCTGCAATTCCTGCTCCAACTACGGCTATTCTCATTTATAACCCTTGCTTGACAATACAATCTTACAAATGTGCTCTAGTCTCTCAATGTGTTCAAACGCACGCCAGGGACTAGTATCAACTGCCACTACACCATGGCGGTCTATGCCCACAATGTGATTTTCCAAATGACCATCTGGTTCTAGTCCCAAATTGGGAATAGTAGCATCAGCAAGTGCTTTGCTAATAGGCGGTACATCAGGAACATTTCGGCCCACTCGCGTATATCTACCCAGTTCAGGAAACTCCTTTACCAGGTCACTGAGTTCTATACCAGCATACATGGCAGCCACTGTATAAGTGGGATGCATGTGTAATACCACACGAACTTCTGTGTCTATGGTTCTTTGCAAACCATAATGTAGAGGTATCTCACCGCTGGGGTTCAATGCACTGCTTATGTCAGTGTATTTCATAGCCCTTGAACCTGATAGTGACCACTTGATAAACATTTCAGGTTGTAATGTTTGTTTTCGTATACCACTGGGGGTGATATACATGTGGTCACGGTCGTGCCAGCGGATACTGGCATTGCCATCGCGGGCAGTAATCCAGTTCCGCCTATATGCTTCTTGAAATAATTCAGAAACAGTTTCTAACATTACAGTGTCTCGCCACCGATAGCACGGTTACAGGGGCACAGTTCGCCAGTTTGCAATGCGTCAAGAATACGCAATGTTTCATCTGGACTGCGGCCCACATCCAGATTGTTCACTGTAACGTGCTGAATAACGTTGTCAGGATCAACAATGAAAGTGGCACGAAGTGCGGCACCAGCAGGAGCATAAAACACCCCAAGTTGTTCAACCAGGCTCAGTTCTCCACGGATCACATCAGCAAACATCCAGCTGTTGGTCTTCTTCAAGTCCTCGTGGTGTGTACGCCAGGCCAGTTTGCAGAACTCATTGTCTGTACTACCAGTGAGTAATACTGCATCACGATCAGCAAAGTCGTTGACCAACTTATCATATGCCACGATTTCAGTGGGGCACACGAATGTAAAGTCCTTGGGATAGAATACGATTACTTTCCACTTGCCTTCAAAACTTTTTTCTGTGATGGTTTCAAAAGCACCATCAGGTGAGAGTGCACCAGGCTTAACTCCGGTCACTGCAAAACTTTCTAATTTATCGCCTACTGTTTTCATTGTGTTTCCTTTCTGTGTGTTAAATGAAATTTTGGATTATATAAAAAGGGGCCGAAGCCCCTTTGGTTAGTTTGGTAACAAGGTCTTTCCTACCCCGGCTCAAGCTCAAGCGGCTAGAGCAAATACTTCGTCGTTTGCGAGTATTGATTTTGCTTGATTTACGGTCATCGCCTACCGTGCTGTCCACTCTGTTACTCTTTGCCCCGTCGAAACCAGGACTGGCCCATCAGAAGCATACCAGAGGTCTTTTTACAAAATACTCCCAGTCCAGTATGCTTTTGGTGGACCAGGCGGGAGTCGAACCCGCGTCCGGAACACTTTTCTCGTCATTTCATACAGCAATAACTTATAGTAATACAAAAAGACCCACAACTACTACCAGGCCTACTCCGATTACCCACTTTAAAGTTTCGTCCATACTGCAACTACTCCTGCGAGTTTATTCATCATTTTCACGGTCTTTGATTCGTACTAGAGTGTAACACACACCAGCACCCAAACCAAACAACAGTAATGCGGTGAATAGACTCATCATATAGCTATTTAGCCACATAGTCAAGATTTCATTTACCATATTTTCTTTCGTAATAGTTAAGAATCCAGGCCCAGTCATAACTTTGCATGAGTTTTTCCATGTCCCCGTTGACGCTTTCCCAGAATGCTACTCCATCTTGTGCACCCAACTGACTCCATTCAGCATACTCTCCAGCACCCTGTGTCAGCCATTTTTCGAGCCGTGTTCTACTTTCTGTGTCTCCAGTATTACGCAACTTAATGCTTTCACGGAACGCAGTACGCCAAGTGGTCCAGGCATCTGTGTTATATATTGCAACACCGCAATTGACATTGACAACTTCATGCAAACTGTCCAGAGTAAAGTCCAGGCCACGTACCACAGTTTTCAGCGTTAGGTCACGATTATTGGCCACAATGGCCTGGTGTCCGTATTCTAATCCGTTTACTGGATTGGTAACAGTGAAAATATAATGCTTGGCTTGTTGCAGTCTGTCAGGTTGCCAACTCCAGTCAAAATCTTCTCGTACACGCACCTTACCGTTTACAAGAAAATACCAAGCAGTATTAGATGCACGAGCAGCAGCATGTTGACTGTTTACGCGACCATCAACGTTTTTGATTCTTACAATGCGGTTTTTCACACCCTTGCGACGGCAACATTCAACCAAGTGATTATAGTTATCTTCAGCAACAGGTTCGCCATTGCTGATAAACACAATGTCTAATAGTTTACTGTTAACAGTGGCGGCTGATTTGTCAATCAAATTGTAATCATAAATTTCTTCCTGTATTACGTCAAGTGCACGATCAGGAACAATTATTTGACTGGCACCGGTCGTACTCACGATAACTGTTTCATGACTTCCTCCCCACACACTGGGAACCAATACAGGCAGACGTTCAGGTGCTGAATCAAAATTTACAAGCTCGTAGTACGGCCATTCACGCAAATGAATCTGCTTGAGTGCATCAACATGGCTATCCATGGTATGCGTGATTACTGGATGCTGCAAACGTCCTGAAGTTATGTGTGTTACATAGTTAACCTTCTTGGCATAATTTTCCAATTGGTCAAGATCATCTATACATCTAGCCAATTCACTAACATTAACGAACAGTGTATCACCAAACTTTTGTTTTGAGTTGCTTATTTGAGTTCCAAACACGTGAATTTGCTCACGCTGGAATGGGTCTGGGTGCCAACTCCAATCAAAATTTTTATAATCAGCAATGCTATTGGTAATCCAGATGCAGTAATCACGTTTGCTGGCCAGTGCACTATTGTCTTTCAACCAGGTTCGTAATGTATCCAGGTATGTGCCAGTGTACTTGACCTCGTATATACGCTTGCTTATTCCCTGTAAACATTGTTTGACGCTAGCATTTTCGCTGTTGCCCATGTCAATGTATAGCATGTCATGAGCACATCCACTGACTGGAATACGTTTGTTCTTAACGTGATTAATATTGCGTAAATGTTCGATTACTTCAATGTATTTGCTATCCTCTTCAAAGGTTCCTGCATTTACCAGGTATGTATTACCCCAGTGACTCCACTGAGTTCCAAACACGTGCAACATGTTAAACTGCCAATCGGCTGGGTACCAATCAAACTCAAACTCACTGTAGTCTGTGCGACTGTTAAGAATCCAGACAAATTTAGTGGCAGATTTCTTGAGGCAACGATTTATAGTATCACGCCAACTATTCAAAAACCGTGTGCGTTGGACATTTGGAAAACGTACTTTGAGTGCTTCAAATCTTTCTGTGTCATCACCGTTGCCCACATCAACATAGAACATGTCTAGTATCACACGCTGAGTGATTTCAAGGTCATTGTCTTGCGTTAGTTCTTGCGTGGTTATGTAGTTAAATTGCCTGTGACCCAGGGTATACATGGGGCCATTGACATAGTACGTTTGTGTGTCTCTGCTCAGTTTATTGCCAAAAACGTTTATATGTTTGAAATTGTAAGCGTTGGGTTTCCAACTAAAATCAAACGAATCATAATCAAGTCGTGAATTTATAGCCCAAAAAACTTCATCAGGATGTTCACGGACCAAGTCATCTAGCGTAGTAGAAATGTAGTATCTGGGAACTTCACGTAGACAAATTCGTGAATCACGCTCCATCAATACCACATCAGTGGCACCAGGCACAGTGTATGTGGGGCCATTATTTTCCCACTGATAAATTTGCGGTGGACTATGTGGGTTGGGTCTCCAACTAAAATCAAAAGTTTCTAAATCACTTTTATCGCTTATTGACCAATTTTCCTGCGTTGCTGGAAGCACTGCAATCCAATCACTCATGTACTTACGTGTGGTAGCACCAGGTACATGGTATTCTACTGTGGGTTCGATTTCGGCCGAATTCCATTGGTTGCCCCACACATAAATAAAATCTGGTTCTCTGGGATCAGGACGCCATGAGTCATCAAACATTGCTCCAGGTATTAGTACCTGCCAATTGGGGTTGGTTTCGCCAAAATCAACCACTCTATCGTGCATGTACTTACGATCAGTCGCACCTGGCACATGATACTCAATTGCTGGTTCTAGTTCAGGTGAATTCCACTTGGTGCCCCAGACATAGATATATGGTGGACTTGTGGGGTCAGGACGCCATGTGAAATCAAATTTGGCACCCTGTATTAAAATCTTCCAATGATTGGTACTTTCCGGCAACACAGCCTTTATATCATCAACATAACTGTGTTGTGTTGCACCAGGTACATGATATTCTAGTGTGGGGTATGTGACTGCATCATACCACTGATTTCCAAATACATAAATGTACGGTGGTGCCAATGGATTGGGACGCCAGCTCCAGTCAATTTTTGATCCTGGAACCAATACATTCCAATTGGGAACGCTTTCAGGAACTGTGACCACGGGATATTTCATGTACTTGCGTTCTGTTGCACCAGGTACGATATATTCAATAGTGGGTTCTACCTCACCTGGATTCCACTGATTGCCCCAGGTATAGATATATGGCGGACTTGTGGGATCAGGTCTCCAACTCCAGTCAATATTTGCATCTTTTACTAAAATTCGCCAATTATTTCTGCTCTCAGGTACTCGCCCGACTGCATTCTTCATGTATTTTCTTTGCGTGGCACCTTGAACATGATACTCTATCGTTGGTTCAACTTCACTTGAATTCCACTGATTGCCCCAAGTATAGATATATGGTGGGCTTGTGGGGTCAGGTCTCCAGCTATAATCAATATTATCAAATTCAGTTCCTGGCATCAGCACTTTAAATGCTGTTTTATTTTCTGGAAGAATAGCCACTTCGTTAGTCATGTACTTGCGTTCTGTTGCACCATGTACATGGTATTCTACAGTGGGTTCAACCTCAGCCGAATTCCATTTATTGCCCCATGTATAGATATATGGTGGACTTGTGGGATCGGGCCTCCAGCTATAATCAATAGTGGCACCTGAAATCAGCACTTTAAACGCTGATTTATTTTCTGGAAGGATGGCAACTTCGTTAGTCATGTACTTACGTTCTGTTGCACCAGGTACATTATATTCTACTGTGGGTTCAATTTCAGCTGGGTTCCACTGATTGC
>JACCDW010051480.1_pt1 | contig 67021 bp, 68 predicted proteins | sample 7449781 | NCBI WGS metagenome assembly JACCDW01 (sample SAMN15323449, study PRJNA562643) | freshwater metagenome | isolation source: river surface water | place: USA:Blue River Watershed | collected 2017-08-18
AATTTGCTGGGCTACTAGCGATTCGTAAATATCTTGATGCTAACGGTGGGGCAGAGCGAAATATCTGTTTAATTCCATCGTCTGCGCACGGAACTAATGCCGCATCGGCAGTTATGGCTGGCATGAAAGTTGTTGTGGTAGCTTGCGATGAAACTGGAAACGTTTCTGTTGACGATATAAAGGCAAAGATTGCAGCTCATGCTGGCAATTTAGCTGCGTTAATGGTTACCTATCCATCAACTCATGGTGTTTTTGAAGAAGCAATCGGCGAGATTTGCGATCTAGTTCATGAAGCTGGTGGACAGGTTTATGTTGATGGGGCGAATTTGAATGCGCTAGTTGGAACAGCGCAACCAGGAAAATTTGGTGGCGATGTTTCGCACTTAAATCTTCATAAGACTTTCTCAATTCCACACGGTGGAGGAGGACCTGGCGTAGGTCCAGTTATTGCTCGCGCACATTTAGCGCCGTATCTACCAAATCATCCATTGGATCCAGCTTGTGGTCCAGAAACTGGCCCTGGTCCAATTTCGGCGGCGCCATTTGGTTCTGCAAGTATCTTGCCTATTTCGTGGTCTTACATTGCGATGATGGGTGGCGATGGTCTTACTCGTGCAACGCAAGTTGCAATTCTCTCAGCGAATTACATTGCTCATATTCTCAATAAGAATTTCCCAGTTCTATACACCGGTGCAAATGACCTGGTTGCACACGAATGTATTTTGGATTTACGCGATATCACCAAGGAAACAGGCGTAACCGTTGACGACGTTGCAAAGCGCCTAATGGATTTTGGCTTCCATGCGCCAACTATGTCTTTTCCGGTAGCTGGTACTTTGATGGTCGAACCAACGGAATCCGAAGACTTAACTGAGATCAACCGATTTATTAAGGCGATGCAACAGATTGCCGCCGAAATTGATGAGGTTCGAAAAGGGAAGGTAACCGTAGAGGAGAGCGCCTTGCGTCATGCTCCCCATACCTCTGCAAGCCTCTTAACTAGTGACTGGAAGCGTTCTTATAGTCGTGAAAGCGCTGCCTATCCAAATGGCCAGAACTCTCAACTTATGGGCAAAATGGGTAAATATTGGCCGACAGTTGGTCGAATCGATGGCGCCCACGGGGATAGGAACCTGATCTGCACCTGCCCACCAGTAAGTGATTTTGAGTAAGAAGGAATTTACTTACTTAACATAATGTAACTTATCGGCGGTTGGGTTAAGGCGTAAGCCAAGGCCCAACTTGGTTACCTTCAACATCGCTTCGAACACAATTCTCTGACTCATCTTCGATTCGCCTTCTTCGCGTTCGATAAATGTAATCGGTACTTCGATGATCTCGCCTTGTAAATGGCTAATCGCAAATGCCATTTCAATTTGATAGCAATATCCATTTGAAGTTACTTGATCAAGGTCGATCTGTTCCAAAGCTTTCCTTGAATAGATTCGGAATCCACCGGTTAAGTCATTAATTGGTAGTTTCAATGCCCATTTGGCATACCAAGTACCGGTTTTTGATATCCATTTACGCAAATTTGGCCAATTAACAATTGCCCCACCTGGAATCCATCTGGAGCCCATAATTAAATTCGCAGCCGGATTGGTTTCAGATTTTTCAATTAATTTGATTAAGTCAATCAGTCGATGTGATCCGTCAGCATCCATAGATACCAAATGGGTGAATTTTGGATTGTTAAGTGCATGCTTGATTCCAGTTTTATAAGCATTGCCTAAACCATCTTTTTTATTACGACGTAAAATGTCGACATTGCTCATATTGAGGGACTTAACATAATCTGCAGTTTTATCTGGTGAATTATCATCGATTACCAAGATCTGATGTTTGGCATCGATTCCTTCAAGGATTGTCTTTATTGAATCACGTTCATTGTAGGTAGGAATCATTACCAAATATTTATTCATGGTTACCAATTTAAAGCAGAGATTAAACGATCAACACTTGCACCGAGCCCGTACTGTTCCTGCATTTGCCTAATGGCGTCCATGGATTTAGGTTTCTTTGGAATTTTTAAATCCACCTGTGGCAGTGGTACATCTGTTGCGCATGCAACTAACTTTGGCGCAAAGGATAAATATTCTTGGCCTTCAATAATCTTTTTTCGTAAGGATGGAGAAAGGTGTTCATGTTCGGCCAGCGCACCAGCAATTGCTTCTTCTGCGGTTGAATAATGGCGCGCAATTAGCGCAGCGCCCTTTTCGCCAATTCCTTTAACTCCCGGCAAACCATCGCTAGCGTCGCCACGGAAAGTTGCAAATAACGCATATCTATCGCCAGGAATGTCATATTTCTTTGCAACCCAATCGCGATTTACTAAATCATGATTTGAAATTCCGCGGGCTAAGTAAATAACTTGCACATCTGGCTCATGATTTACTAATTGAAATAGGTCGCGATCACCAGTGACTATTCGTACTGGACCAGGTTCTTTGGCTGCATATGTAGCCATAACATCATCAGCTTCATAGTCATCAGCGCCAACAATTGGAATTCCAAAGGCATCTAGGACATCTAGCAATATCGGAATTTGAGGTGTTAGTAGATCTGGCTCTTCTTCACCTTCGCCATCTTCTTCTAAACGATTTGCCTTGTATTCTGGAAACAATTCAACGCGCCAACTTGGACGCCAATCTCCATCTAAACAAGCAACTAATCGGGATGGTCTATACATCGAAATTAATCGTGCGGACATATCTAGGTATCCGCGAATCGCGTTTACCGGGGTTCCATCAGGTGCCAAAAGTGTGTCGGGCATTCCGTAATAAGCGCGATACCAGAGTGAACCGCTATCTAAGAGCATCAAAGTCATGCCACACCTCCCAGATACACAACCACTCCCCGATCAATTTTCTTAATTGCAGATAGACATTTTTCACGTAGTTCAGGCTTTGCGCCTGCCACTTGATTTAGCAAATCTATCAATTGTTTGGTGGCGCGGACAAAATCTCCTACAGATAGGTCGCTATTTCTTAAAACTGAATTGAGACCGTGTCCACCTCCCCACCTAAAAGCTATCCAACAGAAGCCAAAGTCTGGTTCCTTCTGAGTCTTTACATCATGTTCGCTCTCGAGGTTATGAAGCCTGGACCAGATTGAGATTACCTCTTTAAGCGCTTCCTGCACCTGAGCATTGGGAATCTTAGGTGGTTCAGGTTTACGAGTTTCAAAGAGAAATACTGATAGCACAGATGCAATTTCAATATCGGATAACTTATCTAAAACCCCGCTATTTAAAGTCTCCGCAATCAACAAATCCGATTCGGCATAAATCTTCGAAAGCATTTTCCCAGATGGTGTTACGTTATCTCCTTCTAAATATTCTAGTTTATTCAATACTTGAGTAACACGATCAAAAGTCTTTGCAATTACATTGGTGCGATTCTCTACTCGAGCAATGAGACCTTCGTTTTCGCGAATCAATCTGTCCGCACGTTCGGCGATTCGTGCATGAGCTTCGCGATCGTTACAAGAATGGCATGGATGCTGGCGTAAAGCTTTGCGATACCCAGAAAGTTCCTGTTCAAGATGCGCTCTTTGCTTGTTGTCGATACGGCTACGTTTAGAGATTAAGACTTCAACTTGCTTTATTTCGCGACGTAACTTTGCATAACTAGAGAAGTCACCCAGATGACAGAGTTTGTCGGTGTTGTATTCAGCGATTGCTTCGGTGTTGCGACGAATCTGTCTATCAAGTCCTACCACCGCTCTATCTGCTTGAAATTGTGCAAAGGAAGATTTGAGTGAATTACGTGCGCGATCGCGACCGTAGCGTTCAAGTAAATTAATGGACATGTTGTAAGTTGGTGAGAATGAACTGCGCAAAGGATAGGTGCGAGTCGCCGCTAAACCTGCTGCAGCGGCCGAATCGACTGTTGGTGACCACATCACAACCGCATTTCCCTCAATATCGATTCCGCGACGTCCAGCTCGACCTGTCAGCTGGGTGTACTCACCTGGCGTAACTGGAACGTGAGCCTCACCATTCCACTTTGTTAATTTCTCAAGTAAAACTGTTCGCGCCGGCATATTGATACCAAGAGCCAGAGTCTCGGTTGCGAAAATCGCCTTTAATAGACCTCGTTGAAAGAGCTCTTCTACGCATGATTTAAATACCGGCAATAGACCGGCATGGTGAGCTGCGATTCCTCTCTCTAATGCGGCTAACCATTCATTATGTCCAAGTAGTTCAAGATCTTCTGAATTTATAGTTGAGGTGTATTTGAGTGCGGTAGCTCGAATCTCTTCACGTTCTTCAGTATTTGTAAGTCGCAAATTAGCGGCTAAACACTGTTTTACAGCAGAATCACATCCCTGCCTAGAAAAAATAAAGGTGATTACGGGAAGCATTTGATTGAATTGAAGTTTTTCTATGACTTCGGATCTGCTCAAACGATTCTCATCATCGTGGCGGCCGCGTCGTTGTGGTGTGCGGATTCTTCGTAGCGCTTCTCGCTCTGTTTTAAAGAGCGCCTGATTAACGGTTCCATCTTCATTAAAGAGATCTATTAAGCGATTGCCAATTAATACATGCTGATAGAGCGGAACGGGTCGACTTTCAGAGACAATAACCTCGGTATCACCGCGTACCGCTTGCAGCCATTCGCCAAACTCTTCAGCGTTCGAGACAGTTGCAGAGAGTGACACAACTTGAACGCTCTCCATCAAATGAATCAGTACTTCTTCCCAGACTGCTCCACGAAATTTGTCAGCTAGATAGTGAACTTCATCCATCACCACAAAACCCAGATTTGTCAATGTATGTGAATTTGTGTAGAGCATGTTACGTAAAACTTCAGTGGTCATAACCATAATGTCTGCATCTGAATTGATGCTGTTATCACCAGTTAATAAACCTACGCGTTCTTCACCAAAACGCTCTACGAACTCTTGATACTTCTGATTTGAAAGAGCTTTTATCGGTGTGGTGTAAAAACATTTCTTTCCTTGTTCCGTTGCTAGATATGCAGCAAATTCTCCAACGATTGTCTTACCTGCACCTGTAGGAGCAGCAACTAAAACGCCCTTACCTGATTCAATTGCCTGGCAGCCTTTGACTTGGAAATCATCTAAATCAAAGTCGAAAGTTTCAATAAATCTCGTCGAGATTGGGTGCTTACCCTTTGCTTTTGAAGCAGCATAGCGCTCTGCGGGGCTCATGCTCTCCATGTGGCAAGTGCTCTTTCGGAAACAGAAATCGTCGCTGGCATTGGCCCGATTCGCTCACCATCTGCATAACAGATGGCAGGAGCATCAATATGAATCTCTTTTGCTTTAATAATCTCTACCTGCGGATGTTCTATATGTTTTCCTTCATATACTGAGGGAAATATCTGGACAAATTCCCTTTTGGATACCGGATTGAGAATCATTAGATCTAAAAGACCATCCGTTAGATCTGCACCCGGACAGACCAACATTCCCCCACCATAAGATTTGCCGTTTCCTGCTGCTATCAACATTGCTTCTCGTTGGAATGTTTTACCATCAATAGTGAACTTATATTCCAACGGTTTAAATTTAGGTAGTTCTAACGCCATTGCAACGTTATATTTAGCGGGACCTTTCGGCCACTTCATCTTGTTGGCACGTTCGTTTACTATGGAATCAAAGCCAGTGGAAGTGATTGCAGCGAAATATTCCCCATCTACATTTCCTAAATCAATTACTTCTGGTTCTTTGGTTATCGCCGCCCAAAGTGGTTCGAGTGGTTTATCGGGGTTCCAGCCGAGTGTGCGAACAAAATCATTTCCAGTGCCTGCTGGAATAGGTACGAGTGGCAGATTGACATGAGCTGCAATCTGTAGCGACATATGCATAAGCCCATCACCACCAACTGCAATAATTCCGGTACCAACACCAGATTCTTTTCGAAGGTTCTCCTGAAATTGTAATGGGTTTGCCCCGGTAATGATTCGATAGTGAATCTTGCGTTCAGCTAAATAATTGGCGACATCTTGTCCGACTTTGGCGCCTCTTCCCTGACCGCTAGTGGGATTAATTGCTAATAGCCACATTGCGTCTACGATCGTTAAGTAGCGCGATTCCACCCGCAGCGAAATAGAAGAAAATTAGAGGAATTGCTAGAAGTATCATCGTTAGAGGATCTGCAGATGGTGTGAAGGCAGCGATAAAGAAGGTAATTCCGAAAATCCACATTCTCCATGGTTTCAAAATTGCTTTACCTGTAACTGCACCTAATAGATTGAGCGTTACCAGGAAGACAGGTAACTCGAAGGCGAGACCAAAGAGCAGAATCACACGTAATACGAAATCTAGATAATCTCCGAAGTTAATCAAGTTAGTCAATTCGGTAGGCGTGAATCCAAATAGAACTCGAATCGCAACAGGAAGAATCTTGTATCCCAAGGAAATACCTGCAGCGAAGAATGGAGTGGCTGCAAATAGAAATAGAAATGCTCGCTTCTTCTCGTGTTTATGAAGTCCGGGAGATACAAATGCCCAGAGTTGATAAATCCAGAGCGGTGCAGTGATTATTAAACCTGCGATGATTGAAACTTTGATTTGAAGGTTTAAAGGTCCTAAAACACCACTGATGTATAGAGCCCCGCACGAATTAGAACCTTGGCTTTGAGCAAGCTTCAAATCGCAGACTGGTTGCGCTAAACGTTGAATGATTTCGTTGTAGAAGAACCAGCTAGCTAAGGATCCAAAGGCGATGATAATCGCTGCCTTAAAAATACGTTCCCTGAATTCGGCTAGATGTTGCAGAAGCGGCATTGTGCCGTCAAAAGTGCCGCCTTTTAAGGTAGCCACGGTTTACTTGTCTTGCTCGTCCTTATCGGCATCTTTCTTTGGCTCATCCTTGCCATCCTTCAGCTCGGATTTGAAGATACGTAGGGACTTAGCTACTGACTTTGCTGAATCTGGAAGACGCTTTGCTCCAAAGAGAATCACTAGTACAAGTACTAGCAGCAGGATGTGAGTCGGTTCTTTAAGAAACATAAGGGTAGATTACCCGAGATATAGCCCCTGGCTAGCCTTTGCTAGGTCACGGACTTCACTTCTCAGAGTCGGATCTAGAAGTTCGACCGCCCCACCGAAGGCGAAAACCTGCTGAAATAACCAATCCTTTGAAAAATATTGAATTTCCTCGGTAGCTCCAAATACCTCTCTAACTCGACGCGCATCTCGATGTACTTTGATTTTAGTTCGCAGAGGTTTGCTGTCGGAAGGCACCTCGTTTGGAGCTAATTCATGTATATCTAAGAGCTCTAGAGAATCGATTCTAGAAATATTGAATGTTCGTCGATCCCTAGCAAATTTGCAATAAGCGCGTAAATAGTTGCCGCCATTCTCTGCATAAATCTCAAATGGAATTACATGACGCTCTTTACCAACATAAACAATCTTGAGCAGTTGATTTTTCTGAATCGCTTTACTAATTTCCGCGATAAATTTTTCAGTGCCAGTTGGTTGGTAGGAAACTTGAGAACTCAATTTTTGGGCCAATCTTCCTTTAAGATCTTTAGCTACTTCACTACCCTCGGTTGCGAGAATCTCTAAACCGATAATCAATGAAGCGATTTCGATTTGGGTTAGCGAGCGTGGTGCCTTCAATTCATCTGCGTTACGAACAGTTACGAAACCATCCTCAAATTGGAATTCCATTAATTCAAGCGGTGTCTGTCCAGGTAACCCACAGCAATATAGCAGCCAGAGATCACTTTCGATTTCTGCAACTGTTGCTCCGAATTTTTTGGCCAATTCCGAAATAGAAATCCCTTGATGCTTCGTAATATAAGGAACTAAATCGATCAAACGCGCCAATCTCATATTAACCATGAAGATTCACCAACTCCGACAACGCCTTGGTGACTGCACTTACAACCGAAATTGGTTGTAGCACTCGAACATTCTTTGCGTTTTGGAGAATTATAGAAACCGCTTCAACTTCGGATGAGAAATTTCTTTTAATCTGAATCCAGTCGCTATTTTCAGACACAACTTCACCTAAAGTTAGGATTGAAGGAGTGGAATCTCTTCGAACCTCGAGCAGAACTTCAATTTCGGGAAAATGTGTAAGAGGTAATTTGAAAGGCTCCTTTTCAAAACCCTTAGTGGTCTTTTTAATTTCACCAGCAAATCGATCTAGTCGATAACTTCGCTTCTCTTTCTTCGCGGTATCGATCGCATATAGATACCAACGTTGTTTCTGAGAGTAGATACCAAGCGGTGCAACCTTCTTTGCCTCCGCCACATCATCACTATTTAGGTATTGAATTTCGATTAACTTATTAGAATCTATTGCTTCCAAAATATCTGAAAGATTCTCCGGGACATTTGCAATAGTCGGAACGATATCTATTTCGGAGAAATCGGCACCGATACCAAGAGATTCAAGACGAACCGCAGTTGAGCGAGCGATATCTTTTAAGGCGCTCTCTTTCCAAGCTTCGGCGGCAAGTGCCAAAACAGTTACTTCTTCAGAAGTTAACGGGTCCAAATCGAACCGATACCGTTCGGGAATTATTCGGTAACCAATCTCATCTTCAAAGAGTGGATCGATACTCTTCATTTCGATTTGAATGCCAAGCGCACGTAACTCCTCTTTATCGCGTTCAAACATACGATCAGTAGCTTCAGCAGAGCCTTCATAACCAGCAACTGCTTTGAATATCTGCGCCTTCGTTAAATACTTTTTAGTTGCAAGTAAAGCAATTGTTAAATTAACTAATCTTTCATTCTTCGGAGATGCCATATGCACCTTTCGAAGGACGGCGACGACGTGGAAGCAACTCGGTTCCTGGGGCGATTCGACGAGCAAAGATCAAGAATCCAGTATGGCCGATCATTCGATGCTCTGGGCGAACCGCTAAACCATCGTGATGCCATGGACGTACAAGTGATTCGAAACTTTCCGGTTCGGTAAATCGACCATCTTTTCTAAGAGCTTCTGCCACGTTCGATAATTGAGTGGTGGTTGCGACATATGCCATATAAACGCCACCAGGAACTAATACCTTCGCTGCGATATCTATGCACTCCCAAGGCATCAACATATCTAGAATTACTCGGTCATACTCTTCAATGAGCTCTTGTTCTTCTAAGCTACCTAAAGTTAATTTCCAATTTTCAGGAAGTCCATTGAAGTAATGTTCGACATTAGATTTCGCATTAGAAGCAAACTCTTCACGTCTTTCAACCGAATGAACTGATCCGGTAGGACCAACGGCGCGAAGTAGTGAAAGAGTTAGTGCACCGCTTCCCACGCCCGCTTCCAACACTCGTGCGCCAGGAAAAATATCCGCAAATCCAACAATTAGAGCCGAATCCTTTGGATAGACAATGGTGGCGCTACGCGGCATTGTTAAAACGTAATCTGTTAGTAGCGGCTTAAAGGCCATAAATTTCTGGGCGACACCTGTTGTGGAATTAATACTTATTACGCTTCCTTCTGGAAGTCCAATAATGTCATCGTGCTTAATGAAACCTTGGTGAGTGTGAAACTCTTTGCCCGGTGTGATGTTAAATGAATATTGACGACCTTTATTGTCAGTCAATTGAATACGGTCACCGCTTGCGAAAAATCCACTCTTGTTAGCCACGCGCCTATCTTAGAGTGTCGTTGCCTTGCTCTATGTTTATGCCCAAGATGGATGCAATCAGACTCTCCCCTAGCCGAATCAGCGAATATCAACAGTGCCCTCAGTTATATAACTATCGAGTGATTCAGAAGTTGCCGGAACCTATCAGTCTGGATGCAGCCCGCGGAACTTTGGTTCATACAATTTTAGAAGAGCTTCTTGCTTTGCCGGTAGCGGAGCGAACTATCCAAAATGCAATTGCGCGTGCTCCTTATCATTGGCACGAACAGAAGAGTGCAAACGATGAACTTGCCGCCGCAGTTACCGACGAAAAAGAGTGGCTTGATCGCGTTGTTGCCTTACTTCATAACTACTTCTCTATCGAGAATCCTCAGAGTTTTGAACCTACACATTTTGAAGAACATCTTGAGTTAGACGAAGAGGATCAGCTGCTTTTACATGGCTATGTAGATCGAATTGATATTGCGCCAACCGGTGAAGTAAGAATTGTTGATTACAAGACCGGTAAATCACCCCGCGCCGGATATGAAGAGAAGGCGCTCTTTCAACTACGTTTCTATGGGCTACTCTGGTATCGAATTCACGGAGAGATTCCGAAGCTTCTGCAACTGCTCTACCTTGGCGATCAGCAGGTCTTAAAGAGCTCTCCAACAGAGTCCGAACTCTTAAGTGCCGAGAAGAAGGCGCTACTGGTTGGCAAAGAGATAAAGATTTCTATCGAAAAAGATTACTGGCCAACTCAGAAGAGCCGGTTATGCGATTGGTGCAGTTTTAAAAATATCTGTCCAGCATTTACCAATTAAGGTAGAACTCCCGAAGTACATCCACAGAAAGCTCTTCTAGCGAGTGGACTACTTTTGTCTGAAAATCTGGTTCTATCTTTACTAAATGAGGAACTGCAATCACTCGAGCGCCACTTGATCTGGCAGCTGCTACCCCCGTCGCCGAATCTTCAAGAATTAAGCAATTACGAATATCAGCGCCTAGAAATTGTGCGGCTTTCAAATAACCTTCAGGATCGGGTTTAGTTACCTTTACATCATCGGATGAGATGGTGGTCTTAAATGGAATTGGTTGCACATGTGAAAGCGCTGCATCAACAATTACTCTAGGACTTGCAGAGACAAGCGCTAAAGGAATACCAGCTAGATTCAAATTCTGAATTAGATCTTTCGCCCCTGGCATAAAGTCGGCGTACTCTCCGACCTTCTTAGCCATTAAATTTATGATGCCTTGATGAAAGAAATCTCCGCTCTCGGCGCCATCGGTTAGATCCGACATATATTGGCCGAGCTTGGATAGTGGACCACCCAAGCAGAATGCCTGATCTTCTAGAGTCCATTGATATCCGAAAGGCGCCGTTAATTCTATTTCGGCTTCAAGCCATTGTGGTTCGGAGTTGATGGTTAATCCATCCATATCAAAAAGGACCGCATCGAAGAATTTACTCGCCACACGTGAAAGGTTACCGTAAGGTGTTCTTATGCAGATTCATCAAATACCGCATTTGCGAGACCCTGTGGCGGTTATCGCATTTAATGGTTGGAACGATGCAGGTGAAGCAGCTTCTGGTGCAATTTCTCATTTGATGAATTGTTGGGGAGTCCAAGAAAATCTAATAGCTGAAAGTAATTCCGAAGAGTATTACGACTATCAACAGATTAGGCCGATGGTATTTGTAGATAACTCTCTAATTCGCAGAATTAATTGGCCAAACACAAATGTTTACGCGGTCTTTACTCCTCACCTACCCTTCGACCTTGTAGTAGTTCGCGGGCCAGAACCATCATTTAAATGGCAGACTTTCACCAATGAACTACTAGATCTATTTGAAGATATTGATGTTCGATTAGTTATTACATTAGGTGCTCTCTTGGCCGATGCACCACACACTAGACCTATCACAGTTACCGGTACTAGTTCTAATCCAGAACTTGCGAAACGGTTTGGATTTGAAGTCAGCCGTTACGAAGGACCTACTGGAATTCTCGGCATCATTCAAGATATCTGCCAGAAGAGAGAGATAGATGCATTCTCTTTATGGGCTGCACTTCCTCACTATGCATCTGGTTCTCCATCGCCTAAAGCAACTCTGGCTCTAATCGAAGAGTTAGATAGCTATTTTGATATCACTATTCCAGCTGGCGATTTGCCAGAAGCCGCTAAGGCTTGGGAAATTGCGGTCACTCAATTGGCAGAAGAAGATTCTGAAATCAGCGAATATGTAAAGCAGTTAGAGGCTGATAAAGATGATAGTGATTTTGAAGAGACGACCGGTGAGGATATTGCAAAAGAATTTGAGAGATTCTTACGCAGGCAAGGCGATACCCAGTAGCCCGTCTATTACTGCTCGAAGCTGTGCTGCATCCCCATCGGTACCTTCTGTTGTTACCCACTTGTTGATTTGAGCGATAGCGTCGGCGCTTTTAAGATCATCAGCAATAAGGCTATAAATATCTTCAATCAATTTTGAAGTAGGCGCCACTTTATTGCTTCTAAGCTTCGCAACCAGCGCATCGATTTCGTTCTGTGCAGTAGCGGTTTCCGTGCGTAACCACATATATTCTTGGCAATATGGTCGCTTCAAGAGCGCCCAACGAATTGCCATCGGATTAACTCCTTCAGCAATCAATTTCGAAACGAACACCAGATTTCCACGAGATTTGCTCATCTTCTCGCCATCAAGCCCTATAAGAGCCGCATGTACATAGGCGCGTGCAAAGTTCTTGCCAGTTAAGAGTTTGACTTGAGATGCAGACATTTCATGGTGAGGGAATATCAAATCTTTTCCGCCACCTTGAATATCGATAATAAATTCGCCATTTGGATCAGCAAATTTGAGCGCTATGGCTGCGCATTCAATATGCCAACCAGGACGGCCTTCTCCATAATGTGATGGCCATGCAGGTTCTCCTTCGCGATGAGCCAACCAGAGAAGAGGATCTAGAGGATCCTTTTTACCGGTTCGCTTTGGGTCCCCGCCGCGTTCAGCAAATATCTCAAGCATTTCGTTTTCTGACATATGTGATTCGCTACCAAAATTTAGATCTTTATGAACCTCAAAGTACTTATCTGAATCAACGTCGTAAACCGCGCCCTTATCTTCTAAAGTTTTAATTGCATTCACTACATCAGGAATAGCATCCACTGCCCCTTCATAATGGGTAGGCGGAAGCACACGTAGCAATTGCATATCTGATCTAAAGAGATCAATTTGAGAGTGGGCTAGCTCTACCCAATCGACCCCGTCGCGATTTGCGCGCTCTAAAAGCGGATCATCAATATCTGTGATGTTTTGAATGTAATTGACCTCGGCACCCATTGCTAGCCAATATCGGTGGATTAGATCGAAAGTCAAATAAGTTGCTGCATGGCCTAAATGTGTAGCATCGTATGGCGTAATACCGCATGCATACATCTGGTACTTATCTTTTATTGGAAGTTCGACGAGATCTTGAGCTTCTGTCGAATAAACCTGTAGCGCTTTATTCGCCTTTGGAATCTGCGGAAAAGGAACTGATGGCCAGCTATGCATGAATAGAGTGTATTAGAAAGGTGGCCAAGGAATTGCAGGCCAATCAGTAGGTGGTAAGGGGAAACGTTCTTCTTGCAAAAGTTTTGCAATTCTTAAATTTAAAGCTTCAATCTCCGTGACAGAAATTAAATGTGAGAGATCCAATTGAAAATTCTTTAGTACATCAATCTCAGATTGCGTTAACGGAAGGTCGGCAAATTGCCAAAGTACCGTTCTTAACTTGTACTCTTCATGAAAAGTGACTCCGTGGTCGCAACCATAGATTTGGCCATTTTTGAAAAGCAAGTGTCCAATCTTTCGATCGGTATTATTGATTACGGCATCAAGGAGCGCAATCTTTCGAAGTCCTTCAGAATTTTCGGCGTAACGATCGCCTACCTCTTCGGTTTCATCAATCCATAACTGGACAGAACCTTCGCCATAAGGTCCATCTCTAAGTATTGTTAATGGCACGCAATTTAAAGAGAGCGCTTCACTTACTAAATAGGCGGCAACCTCTCGTGAGGCTAAGTTTCCTGTAGGAAAATCCCAAAGTGGACGTTCACCAGCAATCGGTTTATAGATTGCATTTACTTCGCCCACTTTACAAAATAGCGAAGCATTAGAGGCATCCACTAGTCGCCCAACGACTTCTATGGGTGTATCTCTAAAACTATCTACGGTAACCATTGGCCCTCGGACAGAGATGTCCATCCTTATTTATTGGTAGGCCACAGAACGGACATGGAGCACGCCCGGCAGCGACAACTTTTCTAGCTTGGATTACAAAGTTATTTGCAATGTCCGGCGACATCAAAAGTCTAAAGAGCGCTGGTCCATCTTCATCATCAGGTACCAAATCGTTATCACCTTCAGTGATTTCTTGGATATCAAGCGCGACTTGTTCGCTCTCGCCCAACCAGATGATGCCGATAACACCAACTTGGAATTCTGGTATCAAGGGAACTTCTAGTGGAACTGCTATAACGTTTTCAAAGCGATAGTCAGCAGATTTCAATTCGCCGATCAACATCCCTATTCGATCTGCTAGAGCTGCTACTTGGCCTTTATCTATCGCAAAGCTATGGATACCTCCGTGAAACTTAGCTTGTAAATAGAATTCCCGCTCGCCTGGATTGCCAATAGTTCCGACTATGAAGCTGGAGACTGGATCTAATTTTCTAGCGCGACTCATGCTAATAGCTCTGCAATATTCGAGGAATTATCATTTACCCGAAGCACTCGGATACCGCTCTTATCTTTCTCTAGAATAGAAATGCTTGCATTATCGATATGAAGCTTGTCTATATTGTTTAAATGGGTACCAAGAGCATGTAGTACCAAAACCTTCACTACGTCGGCATGTGTTGCAATCAAAATATTCTTAGCGTTCTTCTTTAGATGTAGATCCATACCAAGCAGTGCTCTTGTCTGCACCTCGGGCAAAGTTTCGCCATTTGGGAATCGAACTGAAGCTGGATTCTTATGTATCTCTTGCCATGCCTTGTTACGAGCTAAAGAAGAAGTTCGCTTGCCGCTCCAATCGCCGTAATGAACTTCTTGAAATTCTTCATAAATTTCAGGGTTGCTTTGAAAATCTGCAATGGTTTCTAAACAACGCTGAATAGGGCTTGAGATGATTTGATCGAAGTTTGCGCCAGCTAGTCGCGAATTCAATTTTGTACGCTGCTCAATACCGACTTTGGAAAGAGGCATATTGGGTAGTCGACCTGCCAAGATTCCCTTGGCATTTGCTACTGAGTGTGCGTGACGCAACAAGAAAATTCGAGACATGAGAGTGAAAGGTTAATGCAATTTACGTTAGAGCGCTTAGGGTCGCGGTATGGAATTACGCAAGGCTGGCGCAACGGGTTTAAATATCTCCCGCCTTGGTCTCGGAACTATGACCTGGGGGCGCGACACCGACGAACACGAAGCTGCTGATCAAGCTCGTGCATTTTTAGATGCGGGTGGAAATTTCCTAGATACCGCGGCTGTATATGGCGCTGGAGATTCTGAGAAAGTTATCGGCAGTCTAATTGGATCGCTATTCAAGCGAGACGAAGTTGTCATCGCAACAAAGGGCGGAATCGTCTTTATTGATGGTGTTCGCACTGTAAACACTTCGCGAGGGGCGCTCCTTTCTGAGTTGGACGGATCTTTGAAACGCCTCGGTACTGATTATGTTGACCTTTGGCAGGTTCATACATGGGATGAGAACACCCCACTTGATGACACTTTGGCAGCACTTGAGACTGCATACCAATCTGGTCGCGCAAGATATATAGGAATAAGTAATTACTCCGGATGGCAAACTGCTCGTGCAATTACTAAACAAGAGTTAAAAGCGCCTATTGCAACAACTCAAAATGAATATTCGTTACTAAATCGAGAGATTGAAAATGAAGTCCTACCTTGTGTAACCGAACTAAATGTTGGGTTGCTTGCTTGGTCTCCACTTGGTCGTGGAGTTCTAACTGGAAAATATCGAAACGGAGTTCCATCAGATTCACGCGGAGCCAGCCCCCACTTTGCAGGTTTTGTAGAACCATATCTTGATGAACGATCTAAGCGGATTGTAGAGGCAGTCCAAGTCGCAGCAGATGGCCTTGGTTACTCACCACTTGAAGTCGCTCTTGCATGGGTGCGCGATGCAGTCGGTGTAACTAGCGCAATCGTAGGGGCCAGAACTGGTGCGCAGTTGCGTGGAATCTTACGTAGTGAAGAGATTTCTCTTCCAGGTGTAGTTCGCGAAGCGCTAAACCAAGTTAGCAGTTAAGCAAGAAATCTTCTAAAGCTTTAACGCCAAAATCTAGAGATTCAAGCGGTATACGTTCATCGACACCGTGAAATAGCGCCATAAAATCTAAATCAGCCGGCAAGCGAAGAGGAGAAAAACCATAACCAACAATTCCGAGTTCGCTTAACGCCTTGTTATCTGTGCCGCCACTCATTAAATATGGAACTGGAATACCTTCTGGATCCAATTTCAAGATTGCAGCTTTCATCGCATCTACAAGAGGGCCTTCAAATGGAACTTCTAGGGCGATGTCATGTGTAACTGTCTCAATTTTGATTTCTGGTCCAACAATTTCAGCAATGGTCTTATTTAGTGCATCTTCATGACCCGGAAGGAAGCGACCATCGATAACTGCGCTTGCTTCCTTTGGTATTACATTTGCTTTATAACCAGCTTCTAACATTGTTGGATTAGCCGTGTTCTGAAGCGTTGCAGCAATCATTCGCGCCACGGATGGAATTTCGATCAGAAATTCACGGTAATCATTACCGAGTGGGCGACCAAGTGCATCTGCTATCGCTGTAAATAATTCCTTGACTGCTTTTGTGTATGTTTGTGGCCATTCGTGCGCCCCAAGTTTTGCGACCGCTTCGGTTAGTGCAGTTATTGGGTTTTGATTATTAATAAATGACCCATGACCGGCTTGACCATGTGCTGTCAATTTAACCCAATGAATTCCCTTTTGCGCAGCTTCGATCATATAGAGACGTTTGCCATTAGAAAGCGTTACTGAGAAACCGCCAACTTCAGAGACAGCTTGATTGCAACCGGCAAAAACCTCTGGATGTTCCTTGGCCATCCAACGAGATCCATAGGACGAGCCAGCCTCTTCATCTGCAAAGAAAGCTAAAACAATGTTACGTGGAGGTTTGATTCCGTTACGCGCCCAGTGGCGAACAATTGCCAAGATCATCGCATCAACATTCTTCATATCTACTGCGCCTCTACCCCAGATTGCACCATCCTTTATTTCGGCGCTAAATGGATCTACCTGCCATTCCTCCGCTGCAGCTGGAACCACATCTATATGGCCATGAAGAACTAATCCAGGTCTCGATTGATCTTGACCTTCAATATTGGCAATCACATTGCAACGATTTGGAGCCGATTCATAGATTTTCGCTTCAATGCCAACTTCGGCAAGGGATGCAACAACATATTCAGCAACCGCCTTTTCATCGCCTTTACCGTCACCGTAATTAACACTTGGAATACGGATTAACTCTTGGCAGATTCGAATTGCCTCTTCTGTTATTGCATTATTCATATGGCGATTCTCTCCCGTTTTAACCTTTTTTGCCCGCTCTAGCTGGTGATTTTAATGTCAGTTAAATTGTCAGTTAAGATTGACCTCACATCAGTCCGGGTGGCGAAATTGGTAGACGCGCAAGCTTGAGGTGCTTGTGGCCGCAAGGCCTTAGGGGTTCAAGTCCCCTTTCGGACACTTCAACAGTATTTTAATACCTGCGCTATAAGGTAACCCCATGAATAAAGATCAGCTTCGTTCGTTAATTCGCGATATCCCAGATTATCCAAGTCCAGGAGTTCTCTTTCGAGACATCACCCCACTATTGCGAGATGGACAAGCTCTAACTTCAGTAGCAGAGTTGATGAGCGCGGAAGATAAATCTGCTAAATACATCGCTGGAATTGAGGCGCGTGGTTTCTTCTTCGCAGCAGCAATCGGAGTCCAAAGTAAGCGCGGTGTTATTCCGATTCGTAAAGCTGGGAAGCTGCCACACGATGTGCATCGCCAGGAATACGGCTTGGAATATGGCACGGATGTAATTGAAATTCATAAGGATGCTGCGCTACCGGGCGACACCGTTCTGCTAGTTGACGATGTTCTGGCAACAGGCGGAACACTTGCGGCTGCAATCAAGTTGATTCATGCAACTGGCGCGAAGGTTACGAGCGTTGGAGTGCTACTTGAAATTGCTGCACTGGGTGGACGCGAAAAATTACAAGCAGAATTTCCTAACCTAGAGATTCACGCGATCTTTATAGTCTAATTCGCAAAGTGTTGCGCTCTCCAGAGATTCAAGGCCTACGCGCACTTGCCGTTGGTTTGGTGCTGCTATTTCATGCCGGGTGGCTACCCGGTGGATATATTGGCGTAGATGTATTTTACGTTATCTCAGGATACTTAATAACAGCCCTGATAATTAATGATTCGAACTTTACCTTTAAGAACTTCTATGCCAGACGCGCGAAAAGACTATTGCCAGTAGCTTTTTTAGTTCTATTAATAACGGCTGTAGCTTTCTGGATGTTAGCTCCAGGTGGTGGGCGAGCTCAATTTTCCAGAGACTTAGCAGCAAGTACCTGGTATGTTTCAAATTACTTATATGCCCACTGGCAGAATGATTATCAAAACTTAGGCGCTACACCATCACCACTAATTCATTATTGGTCGTTAGCTGTTGAAGAACAGTTCTATCTATTCTGGCCATTACTTCTTATTCTGACCAAGAGATTCCGAAAAGTCGCAGTAATGTCCGTGACCATTGGAAGCTTTTTACTTTCATTGGTTCTTGTAAAGAGTTCGCCGATATTTGCATTCTATTCTCTACCTACCCGTGCATTTGAATTGGGTTTAGGTGCGTTATTGGTTCTTTATCCAATTCGCGCCAAGCTGATTTGGCCTGGAATCGCAGCAATTACCCTAGCGAGTTTCATCTTCAATTCAAGAACACCATTTCCCGCAATTCCAGCGCTCCTACCGATATTTGGAGCGGCCGCCATTCTGATTTCTCTTCAAAAGAATTTAATTTTGAGTAATCCGATTGCGCTAAGACTCGGTGATTGGAGCTACTCGATTTATCTTTGGCACTGGCCATTACTGACTATTCCTCCTCTCTATCTACAACGTGAATTGGGAGATAAAGAAAAAATACTTGTACTTTTAATTTGTATAGGACTATCGGCAATCAGCTACAAATTCGTAGAAGATCCGATTCGCCATATGAAATTGCCAGTCCGCACTGTATTTATTAGCTCTATTACTGGCGGATTATTGCTTTCGGGAACCGCCTTTGCCATTAACAGAACAAATGTCACTACCGAATATTCAACAATAAAGCCAAGCATTTACTCAAATGGTTGTCATCAAGGTTATGCAGGTTCCCATATCCGTAAAGACTGCATCTTTGGAGATACAAGAGCCGCTAGATCAATTGCACTTCTTGGTGATTCCCATGCTGCCCAATGGTTTCCTGCTCTTGATATTTGGGCAAAGAGCCGTGGCTATAAACTTTACACATTTACTAAATCCAGTTGCCCAGCTTTAAAAATTCCGGTTAAAGATAACGGTGGCTTTAAAGCGGCTAATTGCCTCAATTTCCGAAAAGAAGCGCTCTTGGAGATTGAAAATATCAAACCTGAATTAGTTGTACTTGGTAACTTCGAACATTATGGAGTGCCTCAAGCGGAGTACGTAAAAGCAGATAATTACACCTTCAAACATCTATTGATTCGCGATACTCCATGGCCGAATCGCGATATTCCAATTTGTCTAACTTCGAATCAATATTGTGATACCGAAATTCCAGAGAAGATCCCTTACAAATCCGTAAATATTTTTGATCCAATACCTCTGCTCTGCTCAACAAAGTGTCCAGCAATAGTTGATGGTTTGCTGGCTTATCGTGACCAGACCCACATAACTGTCGCGATGTCGGAACATTTAGCAGGCGCCTTGGGCGCGAAACTTGATTCGCTCGTGGCAGGATAACGCCATGGCTGAGTTGGTTTACTACTGCGGAACGATGGATTCCGGTAAATCCACGTTAGCTCTTCAAACAGCCCACAATCACGAGACCCGTGGTCGAAACGGTCTAATCTTCACAAATCGCGATCGAGCAGGTGAAGGTTTAATTTCATCGCGACTTGGGCTTCAAAAGAACGCAATCGAAGTCGACGTCGACCTCAATATTCACAGACTAACTATCGAACGAATGTCGCTTGGTGAGAGAATCGATTTCATCATCTGCGATGAAGCGCAGTTCTATACGGAACGCCAAATCGAAGAACTTGCCATGATTGTTGATGGATTAGGAATCGATGTATATGCATTTGGAATCTTGGCTGATTTCCGCACCAAGCTCTTTCCTGGTTCTCAAAGATTGGTTGAATTGGCTGATCGCGTTGAAACCCTTCAAGTTCGCGCTCTCTGTTGGTGCGGAGAGCCAGCAACGCATAATGCTCGCGTCATTAATGGCGCAATGGTTACCGAAGGCGAACAAGTTGTGGTCGGTGATACCAATTCGAAAGATGAAGTTTCATATGAGGTGCTCTGTCGTCGCCACCATATGCGTAAGATCAACGCACGCGCTTCACAAGCGACACATACATCAACACCAACTCTCCCTTTTCAAGACTAACAAGATTGAAGGAGCTTTCAATGAAGGTTAAAGGATTGGCTGCGCACTCTGCAGGATCGCCATTACAGGTATTCGAATTTGAACGACGTGCCCTTGGCGCAAATGATGTCGCCTTCAAAGTTACTCACGCCGGTATCTGTCACTCCGATATCCACCAAGTTCGCGAAGAATGGGGTCCATCCCTATTTCCGATGGTTCCTGGTCATGAAATCGTTGGAATTGTCTCCGAAGTTGGTAGTTCGGTCAGCAAATTCAAGATCGGCGATCGAATTGGCGTCGGTGTATTTATTGATTCTTGTCGCAAGTGTGAGCCATGCAAATCTGGTCTTCAACAATATTGTGACGAAGGAATGACCGGTACTTATAACGGCTACGAAAGAGACGGAAAGACCATCGCTTTTGGCGGTTATTCAACTGGATTCGTTATTGATGAAGATTACGCAGTCACAATCCCAGATAATCTAGATTTGGCTGGCGTAGCACCGTTGCTTTGCGCTGGCATCACTCTCTTCTCACCAATAAAGCATTTCAAAGTTGGACCGGGAATGAAAGTTGCCGTTATGGGACTTGGTGGGCTCGGACATATGGGCGTTAAGTTCGCTGCAGCCTTAGGTGCTGAAGTCACGGTCCTTTCGCATAGCGCTAACAAACGTGAAGATGCACTTCGAATGGGTGCTAAAGATTTTGTAGTAATTAAAGATAAGGAAGACTTAAAACCTCTCGGTCGGAGATTTGATCTAATACTTAATACAATCTCTGCGATGATTGATATCAATGCATATTTAGGTACTCTTAAAATTGATGGCACGCTAGTTGTTATTGGGTTGCCAGACGGGCCTTATTCGGTAAATGCAGGTGCGCTACTCGATGGACGCAAATCACTCACCGGATCAATGATTGGAGGGATGATTGAACTCCAAGAGATGCTTGATTTTGCAGGCAAACATAACATTGTGAGCGACATCGAATTAGTTAATGCGGATTACGTTGACAAAGCTTACGAACGTACAGTTGCCAGTGATGTTAAGTACCGATTTGTGATTGATACCAGCACTATTGCATAAAGGAATTGAATACTAAAGCAAGCACTGGAGCTAGGAAGAGTGCCGGCAATAGGTTACCTACCGGAATATTCTTGATTTTTAATAATCTAAATCCGATTGCAAGTAAAAGTATGCCACCGGTGATTGTCATCGCATCTACTTGATAATCGGCCATGATATTTCCCAAGAAGAGCCCCATTACTGTCCAAAGTCCTTGATAGATACCAACGGCAATCGCAGAGGCGGCAACTCCCCAACCTAAACTGGAAGCAAAAGCTATTGAAGCGAAACCATCTAGAACTGATTTCAATGTCAATTGATCAATTCCATTACCCATTCCATCACTTATTGAGCCAAGTATGGCTAACGGCCCTATTGCGAAAAGTAGTGAGGCGTCGAGAAAACCTTCTACGAATGACCCTTCCTCCGACTTAAATTTCTTACGTAGATATTCTCCGAAGTTTTCCACGCGTTCTTCTAAATTTAGAGCTGAACCAACAATGCCACCGACTAAAAGAGCAATGAGAACTGGCATTGTTGCCCAGCCTTTTGGAATCATCGATGTGTATTGATCTTTGAACAATGGGATGATGGCTGCGGCTGCTCCTAGCATCGTAACCATGCCAAGTACATCGGTAATTAAGATACGCGTTTTATCTTTAAGTCGCTCACCTATAAATATGCCAATAAGCGAACCAAGTAGAATTGTTCCGACATTTAATACGGTACCGATTCCTGGAAACATGTCGGTAAGGGTAACTGATAGGGTTCCGAAATGTCTTGGCTGATTTCATTCCTACGCCCACATCGCACCATTCCAAATACACCGTGGACAGGAAACGGGCGTTGGGATTTAGCCCCTAAACGAGTCGCAATTTTGATTTTTGGTTTAACTATTTTCGGTTTCGGAGATGCGTTAATCGTTAATTCGCTAACTGGTAATGCACCGTGGTCTGTTCTTGCTCAAGGACTCTCCTTTAAGACCGGTATCAATATGGGTACCGCCACATTCTTAATCTCTGCTGTTGTGCTCTTCTTCTGGTGGCCACTTGGAGAGAAACCTGGATTCGGAACACTTTCAAATATTGTTGTTATTGCTATCGCGATTCAATTCGGAGTATCGAATTTTCCGGAGGCAAATAGCTATGCAATTGGGATTCTTTATGATTTCTTGGGCGTTGCATTAGTTGGCATTGGTTCGGCACTCTATATAACTTGTGGTCTTGGACCAGGACCGCGTGATGGTTTGATGACCTCACTACATAATCTCACTGGCGTTCGAGTTGGTCGTATCCGACTAGCTATTGAATCTTGCGCATTTATTGGTGGCTGGCTACTTGGAGGTCGAATTGGCCTTGGAACTGCGATATTTGCCCTTTTTATTGGCCAATCTGTAGCAATTGGCCTAGGTGTCGTATCCCGATTTACCTCTAAGTAACAACTAGGGTTTCTCTCAGCCTTCCCCGCGGGTCGAAAACACCCCGTTAAAAAAACAGTAAAGGAAGAGAATGCTCGAAAATCTATTTAAAATTTCGGAGCGCGGTTCAACTGTCGGTCGTGAAGTTCGTGGTGGCCTCGTCACCTTCTTCACAATGGCATATATCGTCGCTCTAAATCCGCTAATTCTTGGCTTCGTCAAAGACGGCGAAGGAAAGTTCCTAGGTGGCGGCGACGCCCCTAACTTGCCATTGATTGCAGCAGCCACTGCTCTAGTTGCTGGCGTACTAACAATCTTGATGGGCGTAGTCGGAAATTTCCCGCTCGCACTTGCAACAGGTCTAGGTCTTAATAGTTTTGTTGCTTATGGCATCGCCACAAAGATGACTTGGGCAGATGCGATGGGCCTTGTGGTTTTAGAAGGATTAATTATTACCGTTCTAGTGCTAACTGGATTCCGCCAGGCAGTATTTAAAGCGGTTCCGCAACAGCTCAAGTATGCGATCTCAGTAGGTATTGGCCTGTTTATCGCGCTGATCGGTCTTGTTGATGCAGGATTTGTTCGTCGCACTTCTACTGGGCCAGTTCCAGTTCAACTTGGCGACGGTGGCAATCTTGTGGGTTGGCCGATCGTGGTCTTTACCATTGGATTACTTCTAATCATCGCTTTGATGGTAAAAAAGACAAAGGGTGCATTACTTATTGGAATCGTCGGCGCAACAGTGCTGGCAATTGTTTTCGAGAAAACTTTTAAGATCGGTCCAAACTTTGTCGCTCCAGATAAGGTAAATCCAAAGGGCTGGGGATTAAATGTTCCAGCGCTTCCAGAAAAAGTTGTTGCAACACCTGATTTCTCGCTTCTTGGCCAATTCAATCTTTTAGGTTCATTTAGCAAAATTTCTGCAGTATCTGCAATCTTACTTGTTTTCACATTACTTCTATCTGACTTCTTCGATACCGTTGGTACTGTTACTGCTATCGGACACGAAGCAGGTTTGATTGATAAAGAAGGAAATGTTCCAAATAACGACAAGATTCTTCTGGTCGACTCAATCGCAGCTGTAGCCGGCGGTGCATCTGGTATCTCTTCAAATACCTCATATATCGAATCTGCTTCAGGTGTTGGTGAAGGTGCTCGTACAGGTCTTGCATCCGTAGTAACTGGTATCTGCTTCTTGCTAACCACATTCCTATCTCCGCTTGTAGCCGTAATTCCTTACGAAGCAGCGACTCCAGCACTGGTAATTGTTGGTTTCTTGATGATGACTCAAGTAAAAGATATCGATTGGAATGATCTTGGAATTGCAATTCCTGCATTCTTAACAATCATTTTGATGCCATTTACATACAGTATCTCAGTAGGTATCGGAGCTGGCTTTGTATCTCACGTAGTTATCCGTTTGGTACAAGGTCGTCGAAAGGATCTTCATCCTTTGCTACTGCTTGTTGGTGCGCTATTTATGATCTACTTCTTATCATCACCAATCAATACTTGGGTTGGCTAGGAGTAAATAGTTAACCGAAAGGGCGTTCTCGAAAGAGAGCGCCCTTTCACCATTTAATGGGAGTTTCAAGTAGAGCATTTACAGCAGAGAAAGGTCTGGATCCAAAGAATCCACGATATGCGCTAAGCGGACTTGGATGAGCAGTGGCTATCTTTTTTGAAAAATACTTATCCATCTCTCGGGCAGATTTACCCATCAATAGTCCAACAGCCCCACGTTCACCAAGATGAGAAATTATCTTTTCGGTAAATTCTTCCCAACCGATTCCCTTATGACCCAAAGGTTCTCCGATTGGCGTAGTCAAAATTCGATTTATTAGAAATACACCTTGAGCTTGCCAATCCGTCAAATCACCTGAGATACGAACTATTCCCAGATCATTCGCTAACTCTTTGTAAATATTGGAGAGCGATTTCGGCAATCTCTCATCACGATTAACAGCGAAAGCGAGCCCAGTTGCAACGCCAGATGTTGGATATGGATCCTGGCCAACAATTACGACTTTCACTTCTTCTGGTGAAATTTCAAAGACTCTAAATACATTTTCGGCAGTTGGAGCAAAGTTACTCAGGTTATCAAGAATCGAGGATGCTCTCTTGAATTCTTCTGGGAAAAGTTGCAACCAGTGTGGATGAATATTATTTAGCGCGTGCGTAGAAGCGGCCATTCGATGAAGAGACTTCCATAGGGATTCCAAAAACATTGCTTACATGTTCGCTGGTTATCACTTGATTAACCGGACCACTTACAGCAATTTTGCCGTCCTTTAACAGAAGCGCATGAGTTGTTCCGGATGGAATTTCTTCAATGTGGTGTGTGACAGTGACGGTAACCGGAGAACGATTATCGGTTGCGAAATTTGCAAATCGAGTCAACAGATCTTCTCTGCCACCCATATCCAAACCTGCCGTTGGTTCATCTAGCAATAAAAGCTCTGGATCGATCATTAGAGCACGAGCAATTTGCACACGTTTACGTTCGCCGTCGCTTAGAGTTCTGTAGGAACGATCCCCTAATTCGCGCACACCGAAAGTTGTTAAAAGAGCTGTTGCTCTTGATTCGTCCCATAAATCGTAAACTTCATTCCAACGGCCAAGGAGTGCATAAGCTGCAGTTAGAACTACATCTTTGACCGTTTCATCTTCGGGAATCTGCTCGTGTTTCATCGAACCACAGATGCCGATTCGTGTACGAAGCTCAAATACATCAACTTTTCCCATTTGTTGGCCCAGGAGTTGAACTGTTCCAGTTGTTGGGAAAATTTCAGTAGCAAGGAGTTTTAATAGCGTCGATTTACCTGCGCCATTTGGACCAAGGATTACCCAACGCTCCCTTTCAGAGAGAGTAAACGAAACTGGACCAAGAATATTTTTACCTGAGCGCGCAACAATCGCGTTTGAGATCGATGCTACATGTGCCATAGGTTGGCAAGATTACCTTATGGTTTTCTAGAAATACCTTAAACTTGCGAGATGACCTCTAATTTCACCGGCTTGATTCTTGTCACTGGAGAGAGCGCGCCAGGTATCGAAGGCGCAATTCTAGAGACTCTCTCACCTTTTACAATTCAAATCCTGGACAAGCAGAGTATGGATATCCGTGAACGTTACTTTTTAGCGATTCACTTCTCTCTTGATAAGGCGCATGCAAAGGCCATAGAAAAGGATTTACTTGAAACTGCTGCAAAGCTGAACGTTGATTTGGTTGTAGATTATCGATGAATAGACTCTTCCTATTTGATGTTGATTCAACTTTAATAAATCAGGAAGTTATTGAACTTATTGCTGCCCACGCCGGGGTTCAAGAGAAAGTCAGAGAGATTACTGAACGTGCCATGGCTGGAGAGCTAGATTTCCAAGCTTCACTAAAAGAAAGAGTTTCCTTGCTGAAGGGTTTACCAGAGTCAGTGATTGAAGCGGTACGCAGCGATATCTCCTTAACCACCGGCGCAACTGAATTGATTGCAGAGTTACAAGAGCAAGGCGATACCGTAGCAGTTGTTTCTGGTGGCTTTACAAAGGTAATTGCTCCATTGATGGAAAACTTAAAAATAGAACACTACCGTGCAAATACTTTAGGTATTGAAGGCGGAAGACTAACTGGCAAAGTTGTAGGCGCGATTGTTGATCGTCGAGCTAAAGCATCATATTTAGCTGAGTTGAAGTTGACGTTAACTCCCTCTCAAACAATCGCTATCGGTGATGGAGCTAATGACATCGATATGGTCATGGCTGCAGATATCGGAATTGCTTTCTGCGCAAAAGATGCACTTAACGATGTTGCAGATGTGGTTATAAAAAAACGCGATTTACGGGAAATCCTAAATTATCTATAAGCGGCAGGCGTGAATATCTGTAACTAAAATTCCACGTGCACCAATTGCCCAAAGTTCATCCATAACCCGATTGGTATCTTTTCTAAGCACCATTGCACGGACTGCTACCCAATCTTCTTTAGCAAGTGGAGAGATTGTCGGAGATTCTAGACCTGGTGTTAAGGCACATGCCTTTTCTAGCGCGTTCTTTTGAATATCGTAATCAAGCAACACATATTGACGAGCAATTACCACGCCAGATAGACGTCGCTGTAGAGTTTCAAATTCTGGTGCCGCGGCTGTTCCGGCGCGCTTGATCAAAACTGCTTCGCTCTTAAGAATTGGTTCGCCAAACATTTCAAGACCAGCTTGACGTAAGGTATTTCCAGTACTGACAACATCAGCGATTAAATCCGCAACACCTAAACGAACTGAAGATTCAACTGCGCCATCTAGACGAACAATCTCTGCCTTCACGTTAGCTTTGCTTAAATAAATCTCAACCAGTCCTGGGTATGCAGAGGCAACACGTTTTCCATTGATATCTGAAATCTTCCAGGAGCCACCAGAAGGGGCAGCAAATCTAAATGTTGATCCACCAAAATCTAATGGAAGAACCTCTTCAGCACTTGCTCCAGAATCTATCAACAGATCGCGACCAGTAATGCCCGCCTGCAACTCACCTGTTCCAACATAAAGTGCAATGTCTCGAGGGCGCAGGTAATAGAACTCCACTCCATTATCTGGATCTACTAAAACCAAATCTCGCGAATCTGTTCGCTGTCGGTAACCTGCCTCTTTTAGAATTTGAATACTTGAATCAGCTAAAGATCCTTTATTTGGGACGGCAATCTTCATTAGAGCTCCTTGTAGATATCTTCTAAAGAGATTCCTCGCGCCTTTGCAAGAACCTGTAAATAGTAAAGTAGTTGTGAAATTTCTAAGGCTAGCTCTTGATCGCTCTGATATTCAGCAGCAATCCAAACTTCTCCAGCTTCTTCCATAATCTTCTTACCAATTGCGTGAACACCGGAATTGATCAATGAAACAGTTCCGGAGTTTGGATCAGCTGCCTGGAGCTTCTCGCCCAGCTCTGCCCACAATTGCTCGAATGATTTCACTTGATAATTTTACTTTGAAATAACTTACTTCGTTGCCAATTCTTTAAGTTGGAGAACCATCGCCGCGGGATCTGGCGCTTTAAATACTGCGCTACCGGCAACAAAGGTATCTGCTCCAGCGTCTCGAGCAACTTCAATGGTTTCCAATGAGATGCCGCCATCTACCTGCAACCAAATGTCTGCATCTCCGATGAATTCACGTGACTTAGAGACTTTATCCATCATATCGACCATGAATTTTTGACCACCAAAGCCTGGCTCGACAGTCATAATCAAAATCATGTCAATAAATTCGCGATATTCAAGTAATACTGAGAAATCGGTTTTTGGCTTCAAAGCAATTGCCGCCCTTGCACCAGCCCTGCGAATACTCTGTAAGGTCTGCCTAACATTAGTGGCCGCCTCAAAATGAATAGTTACGCTCTTGCAACCAACCTCTGCATATTTCGGTGCTTGAACATCTGGGTCTTCAATCATTAAATGTGCATCAACTGCAAGAGGCGATTTACGGATGATCTTCTCAGCGGCTTCAAAGTTCCAAGTCTGATTCGGAACAAACTTATTGTCCATGATGTCCAGGTGCAGAAGATCCGAAACTTGAGCAATCTTTGCGATCTCATTATCGAGATCATCTAAGTCCGCATTGAGAATGCTGGGAGTAATTCTTACATCGCGCATTGGCTAATTATCGCTTCCGATAAAGGGCTAAGAACATTGCATCGGTTTCGTGTCGATGTGGCCAGAGCTGCATATATCCATTGGCGACGCCGCCATCTAAATTATTTGGAAGGAATGAGGCTACATCAATCTTCTCCACGGGTAACTTTCTCTCAATAGTGGCACATTGGGCCCTAGTTTCAGCCATATGTGGCGAGCAGGTTGCGTAACCGAAAATTCCTCCAGATGGAAGAATAGAAATAGCGTGTTCTGCTAATTCGTATTGCAGCTTAGTGAGTGATCGTAAATCATCAGCCGTTCGGCGCCAACGTACCTCGGGGCGTCTTCGTAGCGCACCTAATCCAGTGCAAGGAACGTCGGCAAGAATTCCATTGACAGGCAAATCAACCTCTCTGCCGTCACCAACCGAAATGTGTGTTCCTTCTTTAACTACTTGCTTAACTAGATCAGCTCGAGATTGAGATATCTCATTTGCAAAGAAATCGCCCTTAGCAAGATATGAAAGTAGAGCTGCTTTACCTCCAGGGCCGGCACAGAGATCTAGCCAAGGCTCGTTCTCGCGAGCTGCCTTTGCAAAGGTAAGTGCCAAAATCTGCGATCCTTCATCTTGAATTCCGGCCCGACGTTGGCGGATAGCACCTATCTCTTGCGGGGTCGAGGTGATGTGCAGTGCGTAAGGTGAATACTTTCCTGGTTCTCCATCAAACTCTGTAATCTCTGATTTGCCTGGCCAAGCTACTAAAGTTGGCTTCACCGGAGTGTTATTTGATTGCAAAAGCAATTTCAATTCTTCGATTTCCGAAATGAAGTCCCGATAACTATTGATAATCCACTCTGGATGGCTATATCGAATGGCTAATGAAGGCACGCTATCGTCTTGCACTATAGAGAGATGTTCATCAAGTGATTTACTAGAAATCTTTCGCATCAATGCATTTACAAATGAAGCTTTTGATTCGCCAATCACTTTGCGGGCTAAATTAACTGTTGCATCTACTGCCGCATGAGTGGGAATGCGCATATCAAAAAGCTGGTATGCACCAAGTCGAATGACGTCGACAATGCCTGCATCAACCTCAAGCCAAGGTCGATCACTAAATTGCGAAGCGATAAAATCGTTGCGACCAAGTTGCCTAATCGATCCGTATACAAGTTCAGTTGTGAAAGCTTTGTCGCGTTGATCTAGACTACTATTTGCAAGTTTCTGTGGCAGAAGAAGATTTGAATAAGCACCATTTCGCATAACCTCTGTCAAAACTTCGAAAGCGATCTGACGTGGCTTATCTTCAATTAACTTGCGAAAATGTTTACTCAAAGCGTTCCCCGGGTTGTGGCTTAAAACCATTTAACCAATCTGAAGCAGACATAGCGCGTTTTCCAGCAGGAACGACAGTTAGTAATTGAACTGAACCATCAACGGTGCCAACCTCTCCGCTCTTGCTCACCTCACCAGGTTGCAATTTTGTTATCCCTGCGCGTACATCAGCTACTTTTATCTGCTGACCACGAATTGAAGTGGTCACGCCAGGATTAAAAGCAAATGCTTTGACTTTTCTAACTATTGAATCTGTATCCAAATTCCAATTGATGACGCACTCTTCTTTGGCAATCTTCTTAGCAACCGATACTTCACCAATTTGCGGAACTGGACTACGGCCACTTTCTATTAACTTCAGAGATTCTTGTATCGCTTCAACGCCAAGCTTTGCTAACGAATCGAAAAGTTCTGGAGATGAGAAACCGTATGGGATTGGAAACTCTCGTTGTACCCAAATTGAACCAGTATCCATTCCTTCATCCATTTGAAATACTGATACCCCTGTAACCTTATCCCCTGCTTCGATCGCTCTCTGAACCGGTGCTGCACCTCGCCACCTAGGAAGAAGTGAGAAATGGAGATTGATACCACCGAATTTTGGAATCGAAAGAGTTGATTGCTTAAGGATTCGACCATAACCAATCGTGATTAATAAATCTGATTCTTTTAGAATCGCTGCAAGCTCTGCCTCAGTTTCAGGCTTTAGTGCGCCTTCAAAAGCAAAAGCCACTTCACTTTGACGTAACTGTTTGCCACGTCCGGCAGGTCGATCAGGTTGAGTAACAACTGTTACCTGATGGCTCTTGATAAGTTCATTGATAGTTGGAATCGCTACATTGGGAGTAGCTGCGATTACCAACTTCACTAATTACCTCTACCAAATGTGTTATGAGGAGAAACTTTGATAATAGGTTCTTGGCCATTTGAGGAAGCCAATCCGAACCAATCAGAGTTTCGAATCTCTTTCATAGCTTCTTTACGATCCTCTTCATTTAGGCGATCAATGAACAGAATGCCATCTAAATGGTCCGTTTCATGCTGTAAAGCTCTGGCTAAGAATTCTGAGCCTTCGATAACTACGGGATCTCCGTACATATTGAAACCTTTAGCAACCGCTCGCAACGCGCGTGGCGTGTTGTAGCGCAGCTCTGGGAAAGAAAGACATCCTTCCTCTCCGTCCTGGAGCTCCTCTGACAAATCAAGCGATGGGTTTACTAGATGCCCTACTTCATCATCTACATCCCAAGTGAAAACTCGTAGCGGTACGCCAATCTGCGGCGCGGCTAAACCAGCGCCAGGGGCATCCTGCATGGTTTCGGTTAAGTCCTTAACTAACTTACGGAGCTCTTTATCGAAAGTAGTTACTGGTGCGGCAGGCGAAGTCAGTACTGGATCTCCGAAGAGACGAATTGGCTGAATCGACATATGCCAATTCTAACCGAGCAAATAAGGATCTATTCGCACCTTCGCGAGTGGCTTGCCACTCATAGAGCGTCGCTTTTGAAATTCATAAAGAAACGAGAGCATCTGCTTTGCACTCTTTAAGGTAAAGAATATTGAGATGACACCATTGCCAAGATTATGAATTTTGGTAGAAGTTGGAATTCGGTTCTCTCGTAACGCAGCCAAGAAACCTGTATATAGACGTTCTGCATCATCGCTTTTTATCAAAATATGACGCGTATACGGCGGCAATTCTGCTTCAGATAAATCACTCAATAGTCGATTCAAGTACGGCAATGGGTTCCACTTAATAACTGCATTAATCGCGGGATGCTCATCTCGCTCGACCACCATTAGCTCGCCATTTGAAGCTGCGGCATATCTAAAGAGTGTTGATAGGAATCGTTCCTCGCTACGCATATCAGAACCAAGATTGATGCCTTCAAGTAAGAGAGTTGCTGAATATCTCAAGTTCGGTGCGGCACCGAGAGTTGATAAAACTATGGATCGCTTATCTATTTCGCCGATAATTTCCTTATCAGCAGTGGAGATATGTATTTGCGTGTTCGGAAAAGCTTTGCCGAAATCTTCAGCGATTTTTTCAATACCTCGGCCCAGGAGATAAATCTTCTCCTTTTTGCAGTATGAGCAGCGCCAATCAGTGTAGGTCGTAGCGCAGATTACGCATGTAGGTGGCGAGGCTTTAGAAGTTTTAGTTAATTTGCCTCCGCACTTACATTTAGCAACATTTCGACAACCTGCACAACTAATTGCCAATCCGTAACCTTTACTTGGTACAACCACCAGTACGGGACCTTTGCCCAGGTAACCTTTGAAAGTTTTGATAAGCGAACTCGGTATTAACTCGCCTTGATGCGAAGGTCGTGCCACTACATTGACCTTGCCGCTCGCTTTCTTAAATCCAACGTAACCACTTTCGATCAAGCGAGACATCTCAAGCGATGGTGAATACCCAACAAAAAGTACGTTTTCGTTTAGAAATTCATTTCGCAGCAGCGCAACATCTCTTGAGTTAAATCCTGGGCTCTTTAACTCGAAGTGGTGCTCAGACTCTTCACGAACCACAATTAAGTTTTGATATTTGTGAGGAGATAGGGTTGCACCACGCATGGCAACTTCATATTCTGGACTCTCGATTAGCGCTGCCAGCTTTGCTTCAGGCACAATCACCAAGGTTGATCCCGATTTAGAACTTTTTAGCGCAATCTCCTTGATTGCGGAGATTTCATTCTGGTTTACCGGCAGTTGTAGATAGAGGCGCTTACCTTGCCCATCTCCAAGTGGCAAAGTGCTTGCGCTCCCCTTGTATTTGGTAACAAAACGGAGCACGTCAAAAACTGGTGCAGCCAAACGTTCGGATACTGCCTTGTATAAAGCTAAGTGTTGCTCAGAAATATATGGACCCTTAACACCACGATTTATAGGCTGCGCCTTAGCGACAGCGCTCTTTGCGCTACGAGAAACGATAAGCCCTAAACAATTTCGCCCATGAAACGGCACCGATACCCAGTTACCGGGCTCCAAGGAAAACTTTGCCGGCAATGAATAATCAAATTCGTAGTCAAGATGGAAAACACCAGTATCAACCAATACCGAAAGATATGGTCTATCTTTGGTGAGAGATACCTTGCCAACCCGCTCACTTTTTAACCTAAGTGGCGTTGTCATTGGTTACTTAACGCTTGCTGCTAACTTGCTTGCGCGGTCAGTGCTCTCCCAAGTGAATTCTGGAAGTTCGCGACCAAAGTGGCCGTAAGCGCTGGTCTTTGAGTAAATCGGACGTAACAAGTTAAGGTCACGAACAATTGCAGCTGGGCGAAGATCGAATGTTGCAAGAACTGCATCTTGAATCTTTGAAACTGGGACTTTTTCAGTTCCAAAAGTCTCAACGAATAAGCCAACTGGTTGCGCCTTACCAATTGCATACGCAATCTGCACTTCACAGCGGTCCGCAAGACCCGCTGCCACTACGTTCTTAGCTACCCAACGCATCGCGTAGGCTGCCGAGCGATCAACCTTTGAAGGATCTTTACCGCTAAATGCTCCGCCACCATGACGAGCCATTCCACCATAAGTATCAACAATAATCTTGCGACCTGTAAGTCCTGCATCTCCCATTGGTCCACCTACGACGAAGCGACCTGTTGGATTGATCAGAGTACGTAAATTCTCTTTAGGTAGATCAATCTTTGCCAGAACTGGATTGATGACGTGTTCGATTACTTCCGGCGTCAACTTCTTATCCACATCAATATCAGCATGGTGTTGACTTGAGATAACCACTGTATCTAGAGCAACTGCTTTATCGCCATCATATTCGATAGTTACTTGAGTCTTGCCGTCTGGTCGTAAATAACCAAGCTCACCTGATTTGCGCACCTTAGTTAATTGTTGCGCTAATTCGTGAGCCAACCAGATGGGTAGAGGCATAAGTTCTTTGGTGTCATTACATGCGTAACCAAACATCAAACCTTGATCGCCAGCTCCTTGTAGATCTAAAGGATCGTTTGATGATTGCACACGCTCTTCATAGGCATCATCAACACCTTGAGCAATATCTGGTGATTGTTGACCGATTGAAATTGAAACTCCACATGAGTTTCCATCGAAACCCTTATCAGAAGAGTCGTAACCAATTCCAAGGACAGTTTCGCGAACAATTGTGTTGACGTCTGCATAGCCATTAGTTGTAACTTCGCCTGCTACGTGAACCTGGCCAGTTGTAATAAGGGTTTCTACCGCTACGCGGCTCTTGGCATCTTGTGCAAGGAGTGAATCCAATATCGCATCTGAAATCTGATCTGCAATTTTATCTGGATGACCTTCGGTTACTGATTCACTGGTAAATAGGCGCTTAGACATTGGCAGAGTTTAACCTTTCAACGACCTTATCTAGTAACCGTGTCGCTAGCGTTTCCTTGGAGATAGGTGGTATTTCTTCAACATTCTTTTGATCGATGATGAATCCCGAGGTCTTATCGGAGCCAAAGATGGCTCCATCTGCAATATCGTTGGCATAGATTAGGTCTAAACCCTTTGTGCTCAATTTACGCTTTCCCTCTTGCAAAAGATTTGCGTTCTCTTCTGCCGCAAAACCAACAAGAATTTGATGCTTCCTCTTCTTGGAGATCTCAGCTAAGAGATCAGGATTCTCCACTAATGCAAGGCTCTTGTAATCGCCCTTTTTGACTTTACCTTCTGTGGCGACAGGTCGTGCATCACTTACCGCTGCTGCCATTATCAAAACATCAGTTCTATCAAAATTGGCTGCAAGTGCGCTTTGCAACTCTGCGGTATTTGTAACAGGAATTTTCTTAGCATTGAAAAGCGAATTGGTATCAACGTTAGCTGCAATTAAAGTAACTTCTGCTCCACGCGCAATTGCAGCCTTGGCAATAGCTAACCCCTGTTTTCCGCTTGATCGATTTCCAATAAAGCGAACATCATCAATAGCTTCACGAGTTCCACCGGTTGTAATCAAAACTCTCTTACCCGCTAGGTCTTGCTTCACAGCTATCTCGGAGGTGAATTTCGAAATTATCTCTGATGTATCTGGAAAACGTCCTACGCCTGAATCCTCGCCCGTTAACCTTCCAGTAGCTGGCTCCATTACGTTAAATCCAATTTCACGAAGTTTGGCGATATTTGCTTGCGTAGCTGCGTTAAACCACATCTTTGGGTGCATTGCGGGAACAATCAGTTTAGGTGAACTACTTGCAAGAATCGCATTAGTCAATAAATCATCAGCTCTACCGGCAGCGATACGTGCAATTAGATCTGCTGTTGCTGGCGCGATGATTACATACTGGCTTCTATCACCAATTGAAACATGATTGACCTGATCAACCGCTTCCCAAACTTCTGCATGAACAGGTTTCCCTGATAGCGCTTCCCAGGTAGCTTTGCCAACAAAATTTAAACTTGAGGGCGTTGGAATTACGGTTACTGAATGTCCGAGATCTTGCAAGCGACGTAAAAGGTCACAAGATTTATAGGCGGCAATACCGCCACCTACTCCGAGGAGTATCTCGGACATAAATTAGTTTGTAGGTTCGAGACTTTCGATAGTCAGAAGACCATCGTTGATTTCGCGCATTGCGATTGAAAGAGGCTTCTCGTGAACATGGGTCTCTACTAGCGGTCCAACATATTCAAGCAAACCTTCTGAAAGCTGTGAGTAGTAAGCGTTGATCTGACGCGCGCGCTTTGCAGCGTAAAGCACCAAGCTGTACTTAGAACCGCTCTTCTCAAGAAGTTCGTCGATTGGTGGGTTTGTGATGCCGTCCATGAGTCTCCTACTTATTTCTACTTACTAGTCTTACTTACTAGCGGCCAAAGATACCAGTTCGGCTATGACTCTATCCAATTGGTCATTTACGACCACGTAATCGAACTCAGATTGGGCAGCCATCTCTTCTTGAGCCAATTCCAAGCGCTCATTTCGACGCTCTTCAGAATCGGTACCGCGACCTTCTAGGCGTTTAACCAACTCTTCCCATGATGGTGGTGCGATGAAGATTAACTTTGCATCTTCAGATGATTTACGAACTTGGCGTGCACCATCGATTTCAATTTCAAGAATGACGTTTAACCCTTTAGCCAGCTTCTCGGCCACAGCATTTGCCGGTGTTCCATATTTATTTCCTGCAAATTCAGCCCATTCAAGAAATTCATTTGCGCTTATTCGACGATCGAATTCTTCAGCAGAGATGTAGAAGTAATCAACTCCGTCACGTTCGCCGCTACGTGGTGATCTAGTCGTTGCGGAAACAGAGACCCAGAATTCAGGATGATCCATAAGCGCTTTAGTAATTGTGCTCTTACCTACTCCGCCTGGGCCAGATAGGACAAATAATTTTCCGGGACGAATTGCGCCAGTTGGTGGAGTGAACTCCTTCTTCAACTTCTGCAATTGCAAAACCCCTAAGCCTTGAATTCGCCGAGTACCAGAAATACCTAATCGATCTAAGATCGATGTAGCGCGCACTTTACCGACTCCCGGCATTGATTCCAAAAGTTCTGCAACTCGCATCTTTGCAATTGCTTCATTGGTCGCAGCTAATTCAATGACCTGAAGTAACTTTAATTTTCCAGTGCGAACCTGTTCTTTAACATCAGAGCGGCTTCTGCGAGCTTGTTTTGCAGCATCTAACGCCGCAGCTCTCTGCTCCGGAGTTAACTTTGGCGGCGTTGGCAATTAACTAAGCGCCTCTTCGTAGATCGCTTTAGCCGCAGCTGCCATATCAGGTGCTCCGGTTATTGGTCGACCGATAACCAAGTAATTTGCACCTGCTGCAATAGCGCTCTTTGGATCCATGACTCTTTTTTGATCATCACTGCCAGCTGTTCCAAGTGGTCTAATACCCGGGGTGATAATTGAAATATTTTCTGGAACCGCAGATCTGATGCCAGAGATTTCAAGCGGAGAGCAGACAATCGCTTTGGCGCCAGATGCGACAGCTAACTTTGCCAGTTCAACAGCGCGTGATTGTGGGGTTCCTTCATAGCCAATAGTTCTCATATCTTCTTGGCTAAGTGAGGTCAGAATAGTTACCGCGGTGATATCTGTACGTGGTGCGTTATCAGCGGCAGCCTTAATCATTGCACTTCCACCACTTGCATGAACCGTTAAGAATCGTGGCGTTAATGGTGCAACCTGGGCAGTCGCTGCCCCAACTGTATTTGGAATATCGTGCAATTTTAGATCCAAGAATATTTGGCAATCAGTTTCACGTTGAATAGTTGCTACTCCATCTCGACCAAACTTTAGGAAGAATTCGAGCCCTAGTTTGTAAACACCCACAGCACCGTTCGTTATTGATATCCAACGCTTTGCCGTATCAAGATCATCAGTATCCATTGCCAAAATAATCGGAGAGCTCATGCTTCCTCCCTATGTGCAAATCCAACAGCTTCTTTAACCGAAGAGAAACCTTTAGCCATCAGAATTTCGCGGAGATCGCTTTGAATTCTATAAACAGCAGAAGGATCTCCAAATGACGCTGTGCCAACAGATACGCCGGACGCTCCAGCTAAAATCATTTCGAAAGCATCTTTGCCCGAAGCCACTCCACCCATTCCTAGAATGGAGACATTTGGTAACGCCTGACGTACCTGATAAATAGCACGAACTGCAATTGGTCTAATTGCTGGTCCAGATAATCCGCCGGTTTTTCCACCTAAGTGTGGGCGCATAGTGTCGGTATTTATAACCATTCCAAGGACAGTATTGATCATTGCGATTCCATCTGCGCCTGCGCTAATTACTGATGAAGCGATTGACGCAATATTTGTAACGTCCGGCGTTAACTTCGCAAGTATCGGAAGTTCTCCGCCGATGATGCCACGAACGCTTTTAACAACATCTGCAGCTGTAGTTGGATCACAAGCAAAAACTAAGCCACGATTTTCTACGTTTGGACAGGAGATATTTACTTCGATTGCAGAAATTCCAGAGACTCCGCGAAGTTTGCGTGCAAGAATTCCGTATTCCTCTGCTGTTTCTCCAGCAATAGAAACAATAATTCGTGCACCTTGTGATGCAAGCCATGGGACATCATCTGTAAGAAATGCATCGATACCAGGGCCTTGGAGACCGATTGAATTGAGCATGCCGCTTGGTGTCTCAGCCATTCGCGGCGTTGGGCGACCAGCTCGAGGTTTCAACATAACTGATTTAGTTACGACAGCGCCAATTTCGCGAAGTGGAAAGAACTGCGCCAACTCTTTGCCCGAACTTGCACATCCGCTAGCTGTAAATAGCGGTGCCGGGAACCATGCTCCGCCTAGAGTTGTGGAGAAATCGAAACTCATAGCTGCTTACCTACTAAGTGCCACTGAACAGCTTCGCCATCCATTACTGGACCATCAATACAGCTCCGCAAATTCTTAACTTCACCATTTTCGGTTGCAACTGGCATTACACAGGTCATGCAGATCCCAACGCCGCAAGCCATTGATTCTTCTACTGCACATTGATGTGCCACGTCTGCTGTTACTGCAATGTTTGAAATTGCTTCAAGCATCGGCATTGGTCCACATGAATAAATCACGCGAACGTCATGTTCGGCGATTAGATCTGGCATCGAATCGGTAACGCGACCAGTTTCACCAGCCGTTCCGTCTTCAGTGAAGATCTTAAGCAACGTTGCGGCACGCTTACCTTCCAAAGGAGCGTAGATTTTTGAAGCGGTACTTGCACCAAGCGCCATGATGACTCGGCAACCGCGAGCTTTGAGTACTTCAGCTAAACCAAATAAGGGCGCTGATCCGTAACCGCCACCAACTAGTAACGCAGTTACAGGTTCGGTTGGAATCCCAAAGGCGGTACCTAAAGGGGTAATTACATCAACAATTGAGCTTTCAGGCTGCGCACATAACCATTTTGAACCACTTCCCTGTGGCGAAATAATTAATTCAACAGTACCTCGATCAGTGGTTCGAGAAATTGCGAAAGCGCGACGTAGAATCATTCGTGATGTTTCGCCACCAACAGAGATAGCAATGAAATTACCTGGTTTGATATGTCTAACAAGCTCGCCTACTTCAAGAACAATCTGGTGATAAACACCAATTCGTCGGTTGCTTAAAATCACCGCACGTACTTGAGCTGCACTCTTATTAATTGGCAATTTCTACCAACCATTCCTGAAGCGATTTCACTCCAAGTTCTGCGTTGCGAATAGCTTTGATGCCTTCAACGGCTGCATTAAATCCTGCAACGGTGGTGATGCAGGGAATTGAACGCTGGACTGCAGTGGTACGAATTACCCAACCATCCTGACGTGTTCCGCGACCAACAGGAGTATTGATTACTAAATCAATCGCACCTGCAACCATCTGTTCGACAATCGTTTTCTCGCCAAGCGGTCCAGTGCCATCCGAATGTTTACGAACTGTTGCAGCGTGTATTCCGTGTTCGCCAAGTGACCAAGCAGTACCAGCTGTTGCTACAAGATTGAAACCCATCTCAACTAGTTCTCTAGCCGCATTGATGCCAGCAGCTTTATCTTTATCGCTTAGAGAAATAAAGACTGTTCCGCTCTTTGGAAGTGCACCGAATGCTGCGATCTGGCTCTTGGCATAACTTTCGCCAAATGTTGGAGCGATTCCCATGACTTCACCAGTAGATCGCATCTCTGGCCCAAGTGTTGCATCAACGCCACGACCATCTGGTCTGCGGAAACGATTCCATGGCAGGACAACTTCTTTAACTGAAACTGCAGAAGGTTTGACGTCGCCGGTTGGCAGAAGACCTTCGCTCTTAAGTTGTGCGATGGTTTCTCCGACAGATATTCGAGCTGCAGCTTTCGCAAGTGGGATTCCAGTTGATTTAGATACAAAAGGAACAGTGCGTGATGCTCGAGGATTGGCTTCTAATACATAAAGTTGACCATTGGCGATGGCATACTGAATATTGATTAAGCCACGAACGTTTACTCCGCGCGCAATTTTTTCAGTTGCTTCTCGGATTTCGATTAATTGTATCGGAGTAATAGTCATCGCTGGAAGCACGCAAGCACTGTCACCGGAGTGGATACCTGCTTCTTCAATATGTTCCATAACTCCGCCGAGGAAGAGCTCATTGCCATCAAATAGCGCATCTACATCGATTTCTATTGCGTTATCTAAGAATCGATCAACAAGTACTGGACGTCCTGGTGTGATTTCAGTGGCGCGAGATATGAAGCCGGCAAGCGCTTGATCGTCGTAAACAATCTCCATACCGCGTCCGCCTAGAACAAATGATGGACGAACTAAAACCGGATAAGAGATGCGTGATGCGATATCTTGCGCTTCTAGTAATGAAGAGGCCATTCCATATTCAGGTGCAACCAATTTCTGTTCTTCAAGAATCCGACCGAATTCACCGCGTTCCTCAGCCAAGTTAATTGATTCTGGAGAAGTTCCCAGGATATTTACGCCAGCTTCTTTCAATCCTTGCGCCAAACCAAGTGGAGTCTGTCCACCAAGTTGAGTAATAACACCAAGCACTGGACCTGCTGCCTCTTCAGCAGCAATTACTTCTAGTACATCTTCGAGTGTCAATGGTTCGAAATAGAGTCGATCACTTGTGTCGTAATCAGTTGAAACAGTCTCGGGGTTGCAATTGACCATGATGGTTTCATAACCAGCATCTCGCAAAGTAAATGAAGCATGCACACAGCTGTAGTCAAACTCAATTCCTTGACCGATGCGATTAGGACCTGAACCCAAAATAATCACCGCAGGTTTGGTGCGAGGTTCTACTTCACTCTCATCTTCATAAGTTGAGTAGTGGTAAGGGGTAAATGCCTCGAACTCAGCCGCACAGGTGTCTACGGTTTTATAAACCGGACGAACACCGAGATGTAAACGTGCGGCACGTACCTCATGCTGGGTGATTCCACGGATTGCAGCAATCTGTTGATCAGAGAAACCTAATTGTTTTGCACTGAAAAGTAACTCTTCTGTTAATTCTCCTGGCTGCGCCAACTCTTCCGCTTTGGTATTAATAATCTGTAACTGATGCAGGTACCAAGGATCAATCTTTGTAGATTCATGAACTTGATCGATGGTTGCGCCAGCCCACATAGCCTGCTGGACTTGTTGCAAACGATATTCAGTTGGAATGCGCATTGAATCCAGAAGCGATGTCACGTTGATCTGAGATTTATCAGCCGGGAAAGTAAATACCGCCTCTTTACGTTCAAGCGAACGGAGCGCTTTCTGTAGCGCTTCCGGGAAGGAACGCCCAATCGCCATTGCCTCGCCAACAGATTTCATCGTAGTGGTTAAGCGTGGATCTGCATCAGCAAATTTTTCGAATGCAAAGCGAGGCGCTTTAACGACGATGTAATCAAGAGTTGGCTCGAAAGATGCTGGAGTTACCTTTGTGATGTCATTTTGAATTTCATCCAAGGTATATCCGATAGCCAATTTGGTAGCAATCTTCGCGATCGGGAATCCAGTTGCCTTAGATGCCAAAGCTGATGAACGAGAGACGCGCGGATTCATCTCAATTACTACGATGCGACCGTTATCTGGATTTACTGCAAATTGAATATTGCAACCACCCGTATCAACACCAACTTCACGGATGATGTTGATGGATAAGTTACGTAATCTCTGGAATTCAACGTCGGTCAAAGTCAGCGCTGGTGCAACGGTAATTGAATCTCCGGTATGCACGCCCATTGGGTCTAAATTTTCAATTGAGCAGACAATAACGACGTTATCTTTACGATCACGCATTACCTCTAGTTCGTACTCTTTCCAGCCTAGGATAGATTCCTCAAGAAGAACTTCCGAAGTTGGGCTATGGCGTAAACCGGCACCAGCAATCTGTTCGAGTTGCTCCGCGTTAAATGCGATTCCGGAACCAAGTCCACCCATGGTAAATGAAGGACGGACTACAACTGGATAATTAAGTTCGGAAACTGCAGCGAAGCATTCATCCATTGTGTGGCAGATGATTGACTTAGCTGATTCGCCACCAACCTTTTCAACAATTGCACGGAATAGTTCGCGATTTTCACCACGATTAATCGCGTCAACATCGGCTCCAATTAAGCGAACTCCATGCTTCTGCAGAATTCCACGTTCATGTAAGCCAATCGCTGCATTAAGGGCAGTCTGTCCACCAAGAGTTGCAAGCACCGCGTCTGGTTTCTCTTTAATCAGAATCTGTTCTATTGCCTCAGGTGTAATTGGTTCAACATATGTAGCGTCAGCAAATTCAGGGTCTGTCATGATTGTTGCTGGATTTGAATTGATTAGAACGACTCGAATTCCCTCTGCTTTAAGTATGCGACAAGCTTGTGTACCTGAATAATCAAACTCACAAGCCTGACCAATAACAATTGGTCCAGAACCAATTACAAGTACGCTCTTAATGCTGGAATCGATAGCCATTATTTAGCCCTCTCTTCCATCAATTTAACGAAACGATCAAAAAGATAATTTGCATCATGCGGCCCAGCAGCAGCTTCTGGGTGGTACTGCACGCTAAATGCTGGTCGGTCAATTAAACGTAAACCTTCTACAACGCCATCATTTAAGCCGACGTGAGTAACTTCTCCGCGACCATAAACTGTTGTGAAAATGCCTTCGGTTGGGGCCTTTAGTGCGAAGCCATGATTATGTGCAGTTATCTCAACTTTTCCAGTTAACTTATCCATTACTGGTTGATTTATTCCGCGATGACCAAATTGCAACTTATAAGTTTCAAAACCTAAGGCTCGACCGAGAATTTGATGACCGAAACAGATTCCGAAAGTCGGAATTTCTGCCCCAAGAATTTCACGTACAGTTTCAACAACATGATCCATGGTTGATGGATCTCCTGGACCGTTTGATAGGAATACCCCATCAGGATTCATTTCAAGAATCTTCTCTGCAGAGGTATTAAATGGAACGACTGTGACCTCTACCCCACGTTCTGCGAAAGAACGAGGAGTAGCCGCTTTAATTCCCAGATCTAAGGCAACTACATGGAATCTCTTATTTGGTGCCGTGATAACGTAATTTTCGCTCGTTGAAACATCTTCCGAAAGGAAGCTACCTGACATCTGCTCCATCTTGCGAACTTCGATAACCATATCTTCGCGTGATAACTCTTCGCCGCTAAAGATTCCAACCCGCATTGCGCCGCGATCACGTAAGTGACGTGTTAACGCGCGAGTATCTACACCAGAAATTCCTACAATATTCTGTTTCTTAAGTTCAGTTTCCAAATCCTCAGTAGCTCGCCAGTTGCTAGTGATAGGTGAAGGATTACGAACTACGAAACCTGAAACCCAAATCCGTGATGATTCGTTATCTTCTAAATTCCAACCGGTATTTCCGACATGTGGCGCTGTCATTACAACAACCTGCTTGTGATAGGAAGGATCGGTAAGAGTTTCTTGATATCCGGTCATGCCTGTAGCGAAAACAGCTTCACCAAAGGTGCGCCCAGTCGCGCCCCAAGATGAACCTTCGAAGATACGACCATCGTCAAGAACTAGAAATGCTTTAGACATTAATTAGCCCTCCAACTCTCTCTACCTTCAAAAAATGTTGCAACAACACTGCCGCCAAATTGCATCCCATGGAATGGAGTGTTCTTACTCTTTGAAGCGACCAAGTCGCGATCAACTTTCCAGGCTTTATTTGGTGCGAAGAGGGTCAAATTAGCAGGAGCACCCTTAACAAGCGCCTTTCCTTGGCTGTGATAACGACCAATTTCCGCTGGTTTGGTCGACATTCGCGCCTGAAGTGCTTCAATGCTCATCAACTTTGATTCAATCATGGTCTGCCAGACAATGGAGAGCGCTGTTTCAAGTCCTAACATTCCGAAGGCCGCATATTGCCATTCGCACTCTTTGCTCTCAGCTGGGTGAGGTGCGTGATCAGTTGCCACGATATCGATAGTTCCGTCAGCTAGACCTTCACGAAGTGCGATCACATCTTTTTCGGTACGTAGTGGTGGATTTACTTTGTAAACCGGATCATATGAAGTCGCCAGATCATCAGTAAGCAGTAAGTGGTGCGGAGTGACTTCTGCGGTTACGTTGATGCCTCGTGCTTTAGCCCAACGGATAATTTCAACTCCACCTGCAGTTGTTAGATGACAAACATGCAGTCTTGATTTAACGTGATCAGCAAGTAAAACATCGCGAGCAATGATTGCTTCCTCTGCGACGGCTGGCCAACCTTTCAAACCGAGTTGAGATGAAATCAAACCTTCGTTCATCTGTGCATCAATAGTTAACTGTGGATCCTGCGCATGTTGCGCGATAACACCATCAAACTTTTTGATGTATTCAAGTGCACGGCGCATAACTAAAGCGTCACTGACACAATGTCCATCATCACTGAATACTCGAACTTGCGCAACTGAATCGGCCATTGCTCCAAGTTCAGCGAGTTCTTTACCTTCAAGGCCTTTTGTAACTGCACCGATCGGATAGACCGCAGTCAGACCGCATTCCTGTCCTAGTCGAAATACTTGTTCTACCACACCTGCAGTATCTGCAACTGGCGAAGTATTTGCCATCGCCGAAACGGCGGTGAAGCCACCTTTAACTGCAGCAAGGGAACCAGATGCAACTGTTTCTGAATCTTCCTTACCTGGTTCGCGAAGATGAGTATGCAAATCAACTAGACCTTGGAGTGCAACTGTGCCTTTGCCATCGACGATATTGAAACCATCTTTCGAAAGATCATTGCCGATTTCGGCAATCAAACCGTCAGAGATAGCAATATCGACTTTTTGGCCATTTAGTTCTGTGTTGGTAATTAAATATTTCACATTTCACCTGCTAGTAATAGATAAAGAATGGCCATTCGGACGCTAATGCCGTTACTAACCTGTTCGACAATCACACTTCGCGCAGAATCCGCAGAATCCGCAGTTATTTCTAAACCACGATTCATCGGACCTGGGTGCATCACAATTGCAGTTGGCTTAAGTAAGGCTAGACGCTCCTTGTTTAAGCCGAAATAACGCGAATATTCGCGAGCACTTGGGAAGAATGAATCTGACATACGTTCCATTTGAATACGCAACATCATCACTGCATCAACTTCTGGTAACACTGCATCTAAATCATAAGAAATATGCGCTGGCCAATGCTCTACGCCCACCGGAAGCAGTGTTGGTGGTGCTACCAAAAATACTTTGGCGCCTAGTTTATGAAGTAATAGAACATTGGAACGCGCTACACGTGAATGAAGTACATCGCCAACAATTGCAACTTTTAGCCCTGCTAAATCGTTACCGCCATGTCCGAGGTGTTTACGAATTGTGAATGCATCTAAAAGCGCTTGGCTTGGGTGTTCGTGTGTTCCGTCGCCTGCGTTTACAACAGAACCCGTTGTCCATTCGGAATCTGCTAGACGTCGCGCAGCACCAGATGCGCTGTGGCGAATGATTACTGCGTCAGCGCCCATTGCTTGCAGAGTTAGCGCAGTATCTTTTAGCGATTCGCCCTTAGATACCGAAGATCCCTTGGCATTGAAATTGATAACATCTGCTGAGAGTCGTTTTGCAGCAGCTTCAAATGAGATACGCGTACGTGTCGAATCTTCGTAAAATAAATTGACAATCGTACGACCACGAAGAGTTGGTAACTTCTTCATTGGACCATCAGATACGCGTGCAAGTTCCTGTGCCGTATCTAAAATCTGTACCGCTTCATCGTATGAAATATCGTTGATTGAAAGTAGATGTTTCATTATTCGACCACAACTTCATCGCGGCCATCAACTTCAGTTAATAGTACTTTGACTGCTTGCATACGTTGTGTAGGTAGATTCTTTCCAACAAAATCAGCGCGAATTGGAAGTTCACGATGACCGCGATCAACTAAGACAGCAAGTTGTACGGTACGTGGACGACCAACTTCGCCGAGCGCATCCAACGCTGCCCGAATTGTTCGTCCTGAAAAGAGCACATCATCAACTAAAACGACATCCTTTCCTTCGATTCCTGAATTAGGAATGTTGGTTGGCATCAGTGGCCTTGGGGCCCTGGTTCGAAGATCATCTCTATGAAGAGTGATATCCAAAGTGCCGGTCGCAACTGGATTTCCTTCGATTTCAGAGATTTGTTTTGAGATTCGATTGGCCAAATGAGCGCCACGAGTTGGGATGCCTAGAATTACTAAATTTTCCGAACCAGAATTACGTTCGAGGATCTCGTGAGAGATGCGCGTAAGAGCGCGCGAAATATCCGCAGAATTCATTTACTACCACCTTCCCCACCTCTCTGGATGGGTCGTTAAAGGATCGTTGCGGAATTATATCCGACTAAAGCGCGATCTGCCCCTTGAGGCTCGCGAGCTTGCTGAGTACGCCATGCACGAATTGCGCTGAATTCTCAGTTGAAAGTTCGGTTGCCAATTTCAAGGCTTCATCGATAACTACGCCTTCAGGGGTTTGGCTCCAGAGGAGTTCCCAGATTGCAAGGCGCAAAATATTGCGATCAACGCTAGGGATACGATCGAAATCCCAACCTTGAATATAAGTGCGGATCAATTCATCAATGCGTGAACGGTTGCTTTTTACGCCTTCGAGAATTTCTGCAGCATAATCACGTACTTCGCCGATTGAGATCTCAGTATTGCGAAGATCGGATTGGAAAAGTTGGTCTAAAGCTTCTTTACGAGCTTTGGTACGTTGCGCCATTTAAGCGCGGCCCAAATATGACCCATCGCGTGTATCGACGAGCACCTTTTCGCCCTGCTTAATAAATAGCGGAACTTGGATATCGATACCTGTCTGAACTGTTGCAGGCTTAGTGCCACCTGATGAACGATCACCTTGAATACCAGGTTCGGTGTAAGTGATTTCTAGTTCTACAGATGCCGGAAGTTCGATATAAAGCGGATTACCCTCGTGAATTGCAACATTAACTTCTGCATTCTCTAGAAGGAAGTTAACTGCATCTCCCACAACTGCTTCAGGGATTGTCATCTGATCGTAAGTGGTTGTATCCATGAAGACGAAATCTGCGCCGTCCTTGTATAGGTACTGCATATCGCGCTTTTCAACAACGGCAACTTCCACTTTAACGCCAGCATTAAAAGTCTTCTCGACAACTTTGCCGGTAAGAACCTGCTTCATCTTGGTACGGACGAACGCTGGACCCTTTCCTGGCTTAACGTGCTGGAACTCAACAACTGTCCAAAGTGAACCGTCGATGTTTAAGGTCATGCCATTCTTTAGATCATTTGTTGTTGCCACGAAATACTCCCTAATAAATTAACTTGCGAAGTTTACCCGTGGGTCTATGAATTTAAGAAATCAACGATTTCAGCGCGTTTAAGGCCAATAAATAAGAGTTAGGGCCAAAGCCTGCAATAGTGCCCTTTGCTACCCCGCTAATTACTGAGGTGTGGCGAAATTCTTCGCGCGCCATCGGATTTGATAGATGCACTTCTATTAATGGTGCTTTAACCATCTCAGCTGCATCATGAATCGCGACTGAATAATGGGTGAAAGCAGCAGGATTAATAATCACTGGAAGGTTCTGATCTGCCGCTTCATGTAACCAGCCGACGATTGTTGCTTCATCATCACTCTGGCGAATATCAGCTTCTAACCCTAAATCGGATGCGCCCTTAGCGATTAGAGATTTCAACTGCTCCCAATTTAGATCACCGTAATGTTTTGAATCACGGATATCTAGACGTCCTAAATTTGGACCGTTGAGAACTAAAACCTTCATTGGGAAATTCTCTCATAGGCTGATAACAATTCATCGGAAGTTGGTGCTTCGATGCGAGTACATTTACCAATTGCTTCGATTGCTACAAAGCGAAGAGTTCCCGATTTAGCTTTCTTATCTAGCCCCATGGTTTCAAGAAGTTCTGGCCATGCAGCCTTTTGATACTTAACAGGCAATTTTAACGATTGCAAGATCGCATAATGCTTTGCGATAACTTCTTGATTGAGACCAAGTTTTGCTCCTGCAAGTTCAGCGACATAACACATTCCAATTGCAACCGCTTCTCCGTGGCGTACCTGGTACTTGGAATGTTTTTCGATTGCATGCCCCAAGGTATGACCATAATTAAGAATTTCACGTAAGAAACTCTCTTTGAAATCTTCACCAACGACTGAAGCCTTAACCGAGACCGCTCGATGGATCAATTCCAATTGCAATTCAGCATCATGAGAGACATCTTTAAGTGATTTATTTGTAAGTAGATTGAGAATTTCAGGATCTGCAATAAATCCACATTTAACTACTTCCGCCATACCAGCTGCCACATCACGTTCGCTAAGTGTTTTAATCCAATCCAAATCAATCAATACTGCTGAAGGAGAATGGAAAGCACCGATTAAGTTCTTGCCATGTTCGGCATTAATTCCGGTCTTGCCACCAACTGCAGCATCAACCATTCCAGCAACGGTAGTGGGAATTGCTACCCAATCAATTCCGCGTAACCAAGTAGCTGCAGCAAAACCAGCTAAATCTGTAACAGTTCCGCCACCAATACCAACGATTAAATCATTCCGATTTAAACCTAATTCGCCAAGTTGCGCCCAAACTCTCGCGATTGCCTCGGGAGATTTACCCACTTCGCCATCTGGAACTTCAATAGTTGGAAATTCTGACTTTATCGGAAACTTCTCGCTGGTGATTACAACAACTTTGTTACGTCCTTCAACCCAATCAGTAAGTGCAATTCTCCAATCAATACCTATCTCAACTTGGTATGCGCGTTCTGCGTTTACTGGAACTATTCTCATAGCGCACCAATTATCTCTGAAGTAATTTCTGCAACCGATTTTTCACTTACATCAATGGTTAAATCTGCAAGTCCTTCATAGATTGGGCGCCTAACAGCCATTAACTCCGCCCATTTCTGCCTTGGGTTAACCATCAAAAGCGGTCTTGCGCTATCAAAACCCACTCTTGGAGAGACTGCCGCAAGCGAAATATCCAAGAAAACTATCTTTGCTGGAGAGCTTTGGAGCGCTTCTTGAACCGCATCGTTCATAACCGCGCCACCGCCAAGTGATAGAACACCATCTTCAGCGATAAGCGCATCGATCACAATGCTCTCCTCTACCAAACGAAAATGTGGCTCACCATCTTCAACGAAAATTTCAGAGACAGATTTTCCTTGATCAGATTCAATTAGTGCATCGGTATCTGCAAACGAGCATTTGATTTGCATTGCAATTTCTCTGCCGACTGTGGTCTTCCCTGCCCCCATCGGACCGATTAAAACCAGACGTGGAGCCATTAGTTATACGGGAGGTTCTCTGTGTAGCTCTCAAAATTACGGCGAGTCTCAGCAATCGAATCGCCACCAAATTTCTCCAGCACCGCTTCTGCAAGTACTAGCGCAACCATTGCTTCTGCTACAACACCCGCAGCAGGTACTGCGCATACATCAGAGCGCTGATTGATCGCCTTTGCTGCTTCTCCAGTTGCGACATCAATTGTGTCTAAAGCCTTTGGAACGGTCGAAATTGGTTTCATCGCGGCACGGACTCGAAGTAGATCTCCGTTACTCATACCACCTTCAGTGCCGCCTGCACGTTTTGAGCGACGAACCACATGTCCATCTTTCAATTCAATTTCATCGTGCGCGACAGATCCACGACGAGTTGCAGTTGTAAATCCATCGCCAAGTTCTACGCCCTTGATCGCTTGAATACCCATAAGCGCCCCCGCCAAACGTGAATCTAAACGGCGATCCCAATGAGTATGTGAACCTAGTCCGATAGGCATGTTGTAGGCGATAACTTCAACTACACCCCCAAGAGTGTCGCCATCTTTATGTGCAGCTTCAATCTCTTTAACCATTGCGGCGCTTCCATCAGCATCTGCGCAACGAACTTGATCTTCATCAATTCGTTTCAAATCTTTAAATTCTGGAAGCGGGGCGTTTTCAGAGACTTTAGCGCCACCGATTGAAACTACGTGGCTAAGAATTTCAATTCCCACACTCTGCTTAAGGAACGCTTTTGCTATAGCGCCAAGTGCCACTCGTGCAGCAGTCTCACGTGCTGAAGCTCTCTCTAGAATTGGCCTTGCATCATCAAAGGCATATTTCTGCATGCCAACTAGATCGGCATGTCCAGGACGCGGACGAGTTAGCGGTGCATTGCGAGCCAATTTAGAAATCTCTTCTTCTGGTACTGGGTCGGCTGACATTACCTTCTCCCATTTTGGCCATTCGCTATTTCCAACTTGTATAGCGATTGGCCCACCTTTGGTTTTGCCCAAACGAACACCACCAGTAATTGTGACTTTATCTGCTTCGAAATTCTGGCGAGCTCCACGACCGAATCCCAATCGACGACGTGCTAGTTCGACGTCAATATCCGCTGTTGTAATCTGCACGTGCGCAGGAAGACCTTCGATAAGCGCCGTCAATAACGGACCATGTGATTCGCCTGCTGTTAACCAACGCATTGGGCAATTATTTCAGATGATTAGGTAATCTCGCGCCACATTAGCAATTACAACACCAGCCGCCAGATATGGTGCGAAAGGCAATGATTTACGCCTATATATAAGACCAGCTGCACCTCCAATAATTAACGAAATTAATATCCAATTTTGGGAGAAGCCATAGATATGACTCCAGGTGGCAATCACCATCGATAACTTGATATCGCCAGAGCCAATATATTTCCCAATGAAAATTGCAATCAAGAGTCCAGTTAGAATCACTGTCGCAACAAATTTATCAAAGTTTAAAAAAGTAAGAGCAAGGGCTGGATAAGTTAGCCAATTAGGAATTCGTCTAGATTTCAAATCAAAGTAAGTGGCTATTGCCACCACCAAGATTAAGAGCCAGATCATTGGCGATCTTTGAGTTCGGCTTCCCCGGCTGCGCGTAATAACTGTGCCATTAATGGGCGATCAATTACAAAACCAGTCATGAGATGAATTTGATCGATTGCTTGATGTATCAGTAAGTCAAGGCCGTCTATTACTTTGCCATCCCACTTAGATGCCAAAGTTGTGGGCCATGGATCATATAGAGATTCAAATAGAACTCCGTTGCCGCTTGGAAGATCATCTGCAGCACCTTTGGGAGTTGTATTAATAACCAAATCTCCATCAAGAATTACTTCATCCCAGCCAATAAAACTTAATTCCGCCATACCCACTGCGTTACGCATATCTGTTTCACGATCTGGATTCCGATTAACAACTTCAATGGTGCGACCAGGTGCATCGATTGCAGCAGCGGCAGCTCTAGCAGTTCCGCCAGCGCCGATAATTTGTACCTTATTGTAATCAGTAATTCCATGAGCGGCTAACGCCCAGATAAAACCAGCAACATCAGTGGATGTCGCATACCAACCATCCAAAGTAGGAATCAAAGTATTTGCAGAATTTATCTGTGAAGCTAAAGGATCGATCTTGTCGGCCACCTTAAGAATTTCTTCTTTGAGCGGCATGGTTAATGAAAATCCAATCCAATTTGCATCGGTGGAGCGAACTTGTTCCATGAAATTTCCAAGTTCGCCGCTCTTAACCTCAACCGCATCGTACTTACCTTCAATACCTAACGCTAAATATGCAGCGTTATGCAGTGATGGAGATAAAGAGTGCGCAATTGGAGAACCAAGTACCGCCGCACGCTTTCTCATTAAAATGCTCCTGCCTGTAAATTCTTCTGGTATTCATTCTTCCAAACTAGGAACTCGTCATGCGACTTGGTAAACCTAGTATCTCCGGGTTTAACAGTGATGAAATAGAGCCAATCGCCCTTAGCCGGCGCTAAAGCTGCCTTCATCGCAGCGATTCCAGGGTTTCCGATTGGTCCAGGTGGAAGTCCATAGCGTTTGTAAGTGTTGTAGGGAGAGTTAATAAGTGTTGATTTCGTGGAGAGAAATACTGAACCACGCTTCTTCAAGATGTATTGCACTGTGGTGTCGAATTGAAGCGGCATGCCGATCTTCAATCGATTGTAAATAACAGCAGAAATCTTGGCAAAATCTTGTGGATCACCTTCAGCTTGTATCAAAGAGGCAACAATTAATTGATCTGGTTTGGTTACACCCACACTCTTGGATTCCTTAATAAATCTATCCACCATGGTTTGCAAAGCGCTTATCGATGAGGTCCCTTTGGCGAATGAATATTGCGCTGGAAAATAGATTCCTTCAGAAGCGCTAAAACCTGATGGTACCTTCAACTTTGCAAACGCGTTATCAACATCGGTGAATCCCACTGACTTCATCTTTGTGGCAATCTCACTTCGCCAAGTGCCTTCAATAATCGAAATTAGCCCAACATTTCTTTTAGGATCTAAGAGCTGCTCTAAAGCTTGTCGCGCTGAAATCTTCAAATTCAATTGATGAGTTCCAGGTGCAATTTGTATAGCTTTTGGATCATTGATGGCTAATTGGTAGAAAGATGTAATTGATGCGGTAACCCCTTTTGCGAAGAGCTCTTTAGCAATCTCAAGACCTAGCTCTCCTTCGGATACCTCTATTGAAACAGTTTTTTCGGTGGAAGTTACGGAACGTGTCGGATAATTCTCAACCGCTGCCAGATTAGAACGGATTAAATGCAGTGAGAAAGCCAAGAGAAAGGTGAAGGCTAATCCGGCGGCCGCTGGCCACCACTTCTTAATTACGCTTCTCAATTTGAATTCCTAATTCGAGAATGGCAACTGCAGCAAGTTGATCAACTAGACCGCGAGATTCTTTACTGTTCTTGCCAGCAGCCTTTAGTAATTTCTCTGCGCTGCCACTTGTTAACCTCTCATCCACATAGGTAATTGGAATTTCGAAGCTTTCACTAAATCTCTGGGCGAATGCAGACACTAGTTCAACCGTGGCACCTTCTACCCCACTGAGGTGTTTAGGCTTACCAAGGTAAACGCCAACAATTTTATGTTCCTCAATCAACTCAGCTAACTTGGCAAAGAGACTTTTATCGTTTCTTAGCGTTATCAAAGGAGTTGCGACCATACCGTCGACATCACAAATCGCAATACCAATTCGTGCCTGACCGTAATCAATACCCAGCCGGCGGCCGAAAGACATTAGTTAGAGAGCGCCTTTTCAATGGCAAGAAGTGCGCTTGGGATCTCAGCTGGATTTGTTCCGCCACCTTGCGCGAAATCATCCTTACCACCACCGCCGCCACCAAGTACACCCGATGCAACCTTCACTAGCGCTCCTGCTTTAACGCCCTTAGCGCGTGGTGCATCAGATGTTGCAACTACTACAACAGGTTTGCCTGCAGAAACGCTTGCTAGCGCCACAACTGATTCACCTAAACGATTTTTGATATCGAGTGCCATAGTGCGCAAGTCATCTACTGCAATTCCATCGCCAATTTGCGCAGCTAAGAACTTGAAGTCACCAATTTGTTTCGCGTTTTGAATTAATCCGGAAACTTGTGCAAGAGCTTGTTGTGAACGAACTTGTCCTAACTCCTTTTCGGTATCTTTTAACTTGTTGATCAAATCAGAGATACGTTCTGGGAGTTCTTCAGATTTCGCGCCTTTTATCAAATCAGTCAATTGATTTACCAAGATATGTTCGCGAGCCAAGAATTTGTAGGCATCCGCGCCAACTAGAGCTTCAACGCGACGCACACCTGCACCAATGGATGATTCCGAAAGCAATTTCACTACGCCAAGTTGTCCGGTACGAGCTACGTGAGTACCACCGCAAAGTTCGCGAGCCCAATCGCCAACACTTACAACTCGAACTCTGTCGCCATACTTTTCGCCAAAGAGCGCCATCGCGCCTAACTTCTTTGCCTCATCTTGGCTCATGATCTCAGCAGTAACTTCCCAATCTTCAAGAAGTAGCGCATTGACGCGTGACTCAACATCGTTAAGCACCGAAGCTGGCACTGCACCTGTTGAAGGAAAATCAAAACGGAAACGACCAGGTGAGTTCTCTGAACCCGCTTGGGTTGCGGTTTCCCCAAGGATTTCGCGGAATGCTTTATGGACCATATGAGTTGCAGAGTGCGCGCGAGAGATAGCACGGCGACGTTCCAAATCAATTGCTGCATGAACATCGTTTCCAACTTCCACGGAACCGACCACAACACGACCACGGTGAACGCTAAGTGATGGAACTGGTGATTGGACATCATCAATTTGGATCTTGGTTCCGTTAGCTAAAGTGATTAAGCCGCCATCAGCTAACTGTCCGCCACCTTCTGCATAGAAAGGTGTACGATCTAAAATAACTTCGATTTCATCGCCTTCAGATGCCGACATCGCGGACTTGCCATCGACAAGAAGCCCTTTGACTTTAGCTTCAGATTCGATTGATGCGTAACCAATAAACTCAGATAGGCCTTGCTCATCTGCGATTCGGCGATACTCCGTTAAATCTGTATGTCCGCTCTTTTTTGCCTTCGAGTCCGCCTTTGCGCGATCTTTCTGTTCTTTCATTAAACGGCGGAAACCTTCGGCATCTACTTCAAGACCTTGCTCGGTTGCCATCTCTAAAGTCAGGTCAATTGGAAATCCGTAAGTATCGTGCAATTTAAATGCAGCATCACCTGATAGAACTTTTCCACCACCACTCTTAATTTCTGTTGCAGCGGTGTCGAAAATTTGTGTACCAGATTTAAGAGTCTGCAAGAAAGACTCCTCTTCAGCGATTGCAACTTTTTGGATACGTGTTTGATCTGAAACAAGTTCTGGATACTGCGGACCCATAGCCTTGATTGAGGCTTCGATAAGTTCTTTGATAATTGGTTCTTGTGAACCCAATAAACGCATATTACGTATAGTGCGACGCATCATTCGTCGTAAAACGTAACCACGGCCCTCATTGCCTGGGGTCACACCATCACTAATCAACATCGCAGCTGTGCGAGCATGATCAGCAATTACGCGAAGTGAGACATCGCTCTTTGGAGAATTTCCGTACTTAACACCAGTTAAATCAACAGCTTTATCCAAAATAATTTTGGTGGTATCGATTTCATAAATATTCTCAACGCCTTGCAGAATTGCTGCCATACGCTCGAGACCAAGACCAGTATCAATATTCTTATTTGGAAGTTCGCCAAGAATTGGATAATCAGTTTTGCCTGCACCTGCGCCACGTTCGAACTGCATGAAAACCAAGTTCCAAACTTCTAAGTAGCGCTCTTCATCTGCAATCGGACCGCCATCGCGACCATATTCTGGTCCGCGGTCATAATAAATTTCAGAACATGGTCCACATGGTCCAGGAACGCCCATTGACCAGTAGTTATCGTTCATGTCTCGACGTTGAATGCGCTCTTTAGGAACACCAATCTTCTTATGCCAGATTTCTTCAGCTTCGTTATCGTCTTCATAAACCGTTACCCAAAGACGGCTCTCCGGAAAACCATAACCACCATCAACTACAGGTCGTGTTAATAAATCCCAAGCTAGTGCGATAGCACCCTCTTTGAAGTAATCACCGAAAGAGAAATTGCCACACATCTGAAAGAAGGAAGCGTGACGAGTTGTCTTGCCGACTTCATCAATATCTAGAGTTCGTACGCACTTTTGTACTGAAGTTGCGCGCTTATATGGTGGAGTTACCTCACCAAGAAAATATGGTTTGAATGGAACCATGCCGGCATTAACTAATAAAAGATTTGGATCATCTGCTATTAATGACGCCGATGGAACAACTACGTGTGGAAGGTTCTCGCGATTTCCAGACTCAAAGAAGCGCAACCAACGTGCGCGAATATCCGCTGATTCCAATTATTTTTTCTTTCCGCGCTTCTTAGTTGCGGTCGCTGCTGAGGCTAGAAAACCTAACGCTTTTACCGCAGGTCCTCCCTTGCTCATGAAGTTATCAGTTGCGCCAACAACCTTTTCTGAGACGCTCTCAACATTCTTTGTAATGCGGTTGATACTCTCAAGTGGGCCATTTACAAGTTCTACTGTGCGGGTAGATTCTTTAATTAATGGCGCAGTCTCATCGGTGAATGCCTTGAGAGAAATCTTCGCTTCGTCAATCAATCGACTTAAACGGATTACCGCGTAGCCGAGCGCCACCGCGATAACCAATAAGGAGCACGCTGCAATGATTGTTGCAATTCCACCTGGACCCATGGCTTTAGCCTATCAACCCTTATAGACCGGAAGCGGAATTTCTGGGGTGCGATGTTCTCGGTGTGCAGATACACAAGCCTTGTGATACTCCTCAATCTCCTTGATAAAGGAAGAATCAGAATAGGGCTGGCCATCTGCGATGGTTCCCTTTTCACAGTTAATCACCGCGGCAACATCATCACCAGGCAAGGTTTTATAAGTCTCAAGCGCGTGAGCCAGAGCAAGTACTTCCTTGCGATTTTCTTTTAATAACTGCTCTGCTTTGATCAAAAGTTGATTTAAGTTATCTTCAATTCGATCAGAAAGTGCACGGCGAAGTTCCCGATCATCTTGATCTTTTCCTTTACCTCCACCTGGCGCGCCAACTTCGAAACGGCGATTTGATGCATGGGACGAGATTGTCGAACCCATTCCCCAATGGCCTTCCATCAAACTAGCAATCGTTGTAGCTGATTCAAGATCTCCAGAGACCCCAGATGAGTTATCGCCTTCGAAGAACATTCTTTCGCCGGCCAATGAAGCAAGCGAGACCAAAATATCTGATTGATATTCGCTCTTCCATCGCGTGAATTGATCGTCAGGCGGAATGCTTGCAACCATTCCGAGATAATCACTGCCCTTTTCAATCGTAGCTAAGTCAATATTCATATGCTGTCGGACTCGGTGCGCAATTACTGCATGGCAAGCCTCATGAACTGCAATTGCATGTCGTTCACGTTCGATATATTCAACATCTTCTGATGGGCCAAGTTCTTTCTGCTGTTTAGCTCGAAGCACATCTGCCCAGGTAATAGCAGTGCGCCCATCACGGATTGCGATAATTAAAGCTTCATTGATCATGTCTTTGATGGTTGCACCAGTTGAATATGGCGTCATGATTGCAAGCTTCTCGATTTCAGAAGGTTCAAGCAGATGCGAAACTTTATCTAGGTAACCTTGATAAGTACGTACACGGCCATTCTTACTTGGATACCCAACACGATACATACGATCAATACGGCCTGGTCGCAGCAGAGCTTCATCTAACGCTTCTGGCATATTGGTCGCCATCACCACAAGTATTCGATACTTAGGTGGGTTCTTGGGGCGCATACCTAAAGTACGTCGCACAATTCGATTAAAGAAGCCACGCGGTTTCTTTAAGCCAGATAGCTCAGTAAGTAACGCTTGAAGTGTTCCCATACCACCGCCGCCACCTGCATTTGCAGCGCCACCCATTACAAATCTCTCGCGAGTGAGAACATTTACCGCTGACTCGGAGAGGTAATTTCCTCCATGGCAATGATCTGAATTCATTCGCTGTCCAGTGGTAACAATTCCGCGATTACCTAGCGCATCTGCTTCATCAAAGAAGACGACAACACCACCGTAACGAAGCGCCAATTTACGAAGTTTGCGAAATAGCGATTTAACTTTCATGACGCCAACACCAAAGAACATATTGTTAAATGCACCTGGATCTACAAATATAAACGGTTTTCCAGTTTCACCGGCCATCGCTTCCGCCATTAAAGTTTTACCAGTTCCTGGAGGGCCCCAAAGTAAGAGTCCTCCCGGTACGTAACCACCGTGACGTTCAATAGATTCTGGATCTTCTAAGAAAAGTAAGTTCTCTCGAATTCTCTCCACAACGTGGTCTTGACCCCAAACATCACTAAAACGAGTGTTAATGTCATCAGGGAAATAAGTGTCAATTCCACCGCGACTTAAGAACCAGAACATCGCAACAAACTGAATTAGAATAAAAACAACCGCAAATAGCAACTGTGCCAACATAGGAAGTGCAGACCAGAGCGCTTGTGGGGCCATAAATAGAGCTTGCGCCGGAGGTAAGTTGTAGATCGCGCCAAGGATTACTGCAAGAATCAAAATCCAAACAAGGGCTTTTACTACTCGAGAGATTCGGTAACGATTCCAATCAGAAACCAAATGAATAACTCGATCTATGCTCTTGAAATACCACTGCCAGAGTCGGTGATACGGTGAGATAAATTCAGAAATCAGAAAATGTATTTGTCTTAACGCTTCTATCCCAGCCAGGTAAAAAATCCACATATGTGAATTTGCAACATCTATTACAGCATCGCTAACGCTATAGATTGGATTCTCAGACAGTAGCGCCCAAACCAATATTGAATAGGTTAGTGTGAAGAGTAGGAAGAATTTAGCTCGATCAAATAGCGAGAGATGAACACGTGTACGACGTTCTGAATCTCTCTTCCTGCTTGATTCCTTCTCGGTCATCTCGCTCCCCTAACGGTAAAGGATTTTACAATTTGATCAATTTCGTCGATATTCTTGTTATAACAAGTAGTCGAACATCTAATTACAAATAAATAGATCTTGTTCTGATCGTTCGAATAGAGGGCAACTTGGTTAATAGTCTCGCTAACTCCGTTGTAATCAAAGCTATAGAGCAGATTTACTCCTTTGCCGCCCTTTTCCAATACCTCTTGATCATCCAAAAGTTGAAAATTGCGATCGTTTACCTTTGAGCCATCTTGATATTGAGTTACCGGCAAGATGATGTCGCGAAGTGAGTTTAAACTGATTGAATTTCGCTCTTCGAGAAAGAGATCGCGAAACCTTGCAAATACCACTGGTTGATCGGTGGGATCGAGCATAAATACTTCACGTGCGCTCATTTTCTTGGCTTTTGTAAATCCAACTTGATAGGTAACCATTGATAAGCGATCTAGCGAAGCTTGATCAGTTGTCTTGCTCTCTTCTTTGTTTAATGCAGTAGTCGAAATCTTGGTCCAGTCATTTGGAACTGCAAAGAAAGCTCCGTCGTCTTTACTTCCGGCATATTGTTTAGAAGGAGTGCAGGCGCTAAGCATCACAAGTGCAAGAGCTGCAGCTGTGATGCGCTTAAACATTATTTATCTTCTGGACTCTCAGGTTTCGCATCGATTGCCGCCTCTTTACGCTGAGCAGCTGTAATCGGTGTTGGCGCTCCAGTTAATGGATCTCCACCTGATGCGGTCTTTGGGAAAGCAATCACTTCGCGGATTGAATCCGCACCCGCAAGTAGCGCACAAAGTCGATCGATACCTATTGCTAGCCCACCATGCGGTGGTGGACCATACTGAAAGGCATCAAGCAAGAATCCAAATTTGCTCTGTGCCTCTTCGTCGGTAAGTCCAATAACTTCAAAAACATCACGCTGAATTTGCTGATCATGGATTCGAATTGATCCACCACCAAGTTCGGTTCCGTTAAGAACAATGTCATATGCATAAGCAAGTGCGCTGCCAGGATCGGATTTAAATGTCTTAGAAAACTCTGGTTTAGGACCAGTAAATGGATGGTGAACCGCAGTCCAACCACCGTTATCGGTCTGTTCGAACATTGGCGCATCAACAACCCAGAGGAATTCCCATTTCGATTCATCAATTAAATTACGTCGCTTACCAATTTCTAAACGCACTGCGCCAAGTAACGCCTGAGATTCAGTGCGACTGCCTGCAGCAAAGAAAATTGCATCTCCTGGCTTTGCACCGGCCTTTGCAGCAACTCCTGCAATTTCAGATTCAGATAGGTTCTTAGCAACTGGGCCACCAAGAGTTCCGTCTTCTTGAACCAAAATGTAAGCAAGACCCTTTGCACCGCGCGCCTTTGCCCAATCTTGCCAACCATCTAATTCGCGACGTGGCGAATCTGCACCGCCTGGCATAACTACTGCGCCAACATATGGCGCCTGGAAGACTCGGAAAGTTGTATCTTTGAAGAAATCTGTCATCTCGGTTAGTTCGTAACCAAAACGTAAATCTGGCTTATCTGAACCGTAGCGATCCATAGCATCTTTGTAAGTCATGCGTGGAATCGGAAGAGGGATTTCGTAGCCCTTAACTTCTCTCCAGATCTGAACTAGAAGTTTTTCAATCAAAGCCAAAATGTCCTCTTGATCGATAAATGACATTTCGATGTCGAGCTGAGTGAATTCTGGTTGACGATCTGCGCGGAAATCTTCATCGCGGAAGCAACGTGCAATCTGGTAGTAACGTTCCATGCCAGCTACCATCAAAAGTTGCTTAAATAGCTGTGGTGATTGTGGAAGTGCGTACCAAGAACCTGGTTGCAAGCGAACCGGCACCAAGAAGTCACGCGCACCTTCAGGAGTTGAACGGGTTAAATATGGTGTTTCGATTTCATGGAAATCTTCTTGCTCCATGATTCGGCGAATAACTGAAGTTACCTTTGAGCGTAACCGTAAATTTGCTGCTGGTTTCTCGCGACGAAGATCAAGATAGCGATAGCGAAGTCGGACTTCCTCAGAGATATCGGACTCATCGCCTGAATCAACCGGAAATGGAAGTGGCGCAGCTTCAGAGAGAACCACTACCTCCTTCGCCACAACTTCAATTGCACCAGTAGCCACTTTTGCGTTTTCAGAACCAGCAGGTCGGGCAATAACTTCTCCGACAACCTTCAAGCACCATTCAGCACGTAACGAACCTGCGGTAGCTTCGTCATTAATAACTACCTGGCACCAACCTGATCCATCACGTAAATCGATAAATGCAACTCCGCCATGATCTCGGCGACGAGCAACCCAACCGGTAAGCGTGACAGTCTGGTCAACGTGGCTAGCGCGCAGTTCACCTGCGTTATGTGTGCGAAGCATTTTTAAGTCCTTATACGTTCTTTACTAAGTCGCTAATTCTAACGCTCTTTGTATCTCCAGTAGACATAGTTTTCAGCTCCACCGAACCGCTTGAAACTTCATTCTCGCCCAAAACAATTACAAATTTAGCGCCTGATTTGTCGGCAGCTTTCATCGCACCTTTAAGAGCACGATCACCAAAGGCAATTTCAACAACTTTTCCTGCGATTCGAAGTTCAGTTGCGATTTTTAAGGCCGATTCTTGAGTACCAAGTGGGATGATAAATAAATCGGCGTTTCCAAGATCTTCAGGAATGACGCCCTCTTCTTCTGCAGCAAGTATTGTGCGATCAACACCGAGACCCCAACCAATACCTGAGAGATCTTGTCCACCGAGTTCGGACATCAACTTGTCATAACGCCCACCACCACCAATTGCGGATTGCGCACCAAGACCCATATGAATAAATTCGAAGGTCGTTCCGGTGTAGTAATCAAATCCACGAACTAACTTTGGATTAATTTCGTATTTCACGCCCAGCGCATCCAAATACTGACGCACCATTGCAAAATGTTTCTTTGACTTTTCATTTAAGAAATCGAGCAACACTGGCGCTTTCGCCATTGCTTCAATCATCTCTGGTCGCTTATCGTCAAATAATCGAAGTGGATTTAACTTTGCACGTGTTGCAGTCGCCTCATCTAATTTGAGTGTTTCGTAAAACTTAAGTAGTTCAATTCGATGTGCTGCGCGCGAGTCTGCATCTCCTAAAGAGGTAATTTCAAGGCGATAATTTTTTAATCCAATATTCTTAAATGCTTGGTCGGCAAGCCAAATAACTTCCGCGTCAATTAACGGATCTTCTAAACCAATTGCTTCAATACCAACTTGGTAGAACTGACGATACCGACCCTTCTGTGGTCGTTCGGCGCGAAAGTATGCACCTGAATACAGAACTTTGACTGGCAGTTGTCCGCGATCTAAACCATGTTCGATAACTGCGCGCATTACACCGGCAGTTCCTTCGGGGCGAAGTGTTATTGAGCGACCACCGCGATCTTCAAATGTGTACATCTCCTTAGTGACGATATCTGTCGACTCGCCAACACCGCGAGCAAAGAGCGCGGTATCTTCAAAGACTGGAAGTTCCATGTACTGATATCCAGCCGATTTTGCTGGTGCACATAATTGATCGCGTACAAATTCAAAAATTGCCGAACGTGGAGGGATGTACTCGCTTACACCTTTTGGCGCTTGAAAGTTCATTCCCATCAGTTAGAGCCTTTCAAATTGATTAGGAACTGATTGTATTTTCTCTCTCGCCCAATCGAGGTTTCTGGACCGTGTCCAGGTAGAACTTGCATCACATCAGGTAGCGGTAAGACCTTTTCGCGAAGGGATTTGAGCATCGCGCTATGAGAACCTCCGGGTAAATCGGTGCGGCCAATCGAACCTGCAAAGAGCACATCTCCAGAAATCAAAACCTCACCATTAACTTCAAACATAAGAGAGCCTTTGGTATGTCCTGGTGCATGTATCGCCTTAAATTGAAGTCCAACTAAATCAAAGATTTGTCCATCCTTTAATTCGACAACTTCTTTCGGTTCAATCCATTCGATACCAGCTAATTGTTTAATGAACTCCGCTCCGTGGGCTCGTTCCGGATGTAAAAGTAGCTCGCGATCTGCTTCATGAATCATCGCCGGAATTCCATAACCATCGCAGATCGGTTGAACTGAAAAGGTATGGTCCAAATGTCCATGGGTGATAAGGGTGGCGACTGGTTTTAAATCAAACTCGGCTAATTTCTCTGCCAGCTGTTCTGACACATTTGGCATGCCGGGATCGATCACGATGCACTCTTGCCCTCGCCCAACGCTCAGAATCCAGCAGTTGGTAGCAAAGGCCTCCGCCTGAAAGTTGGTAACGAGCATGGCTCAGGGTAACCTTCTTACCTAAAACTGACCTAAACGCCGTCGCTCATATTGAGTGACTTACAACGAGAGAGTGAAAACTCTTAAGTGCAAGGAGTTATAAATGACCGAGAATCCATCACAAGTTGCATCACACATCAATCCATCAGCCGCGACCGCGCTAATTGGAGACCCTGCGAAATTTGGTTACGTCGCAGATGATGGAACAGTTTTTGTCCGCACTCCTTATGGAGATAAAGCGGTTGGGTCATATCCTGGAAAGAGCGCAGACGAAGCTCTCCAATACTTTGTCCGCAAATTCGAAGCGCTCGCATCAGAGGTAGCAATCCTCGGTGCCCGTATCCGTGGTGGCGCAATGGTTCCAAGCGATGCGCACGATGCGGTTAATAAGTTGCGCCAACAGATTATCGATAGCAATGTCGTTGGCGATTTAGAAGCCCTACATGCTTCACTTAATCAACTACCAGAAATTATTGAAGGCAATCGCGCTCAATACGAAGCTAAAAAAGCTTTAGAAAAGGCAGAACGAGAAGCAAAGCGCGCAGATGCGCTAATCCAAAAGGAGAACATAGTTGTAGAGGCAGAGTCTCTCGCTGATTCTGAATCTTGGAAGGCAACTGGCGAACGTCTAAAAGAGCTGCTAGATCAATGGAAGGCGGCTCCTCGCTTAGATAAGAAGGCGGACACCGATCTTTGGAAGCGCTTCTCCTCTGCTCGCAATAAATTTGATAAGCGTCGCCGTACCCACTTTGCAACTCTTGATGCTGCACAAAAGAACGTTTCTGCAACCAAGAAAGAGTTAGTTGAGAAGGCAGAATCGCTTGCTAATTCAACTGATTGGGTTGCAACTGCACGCGCATACAAGGCGCTGATGGATCAATGGAAGGCAGCTGGCCGTGGTAAAGCATCAGATGATGCAAAACTATGGACGCGCTTTAAGGCAGCGCAAGATACCTTCTTTGCTGCCAAGAATGCTGATCTTGAAAAGCGCGAAGGCACGATGGTAGAAAACCTCACAAAGCGTGAAGCGTTAATCCCAAAGATTGAAGCAATTCTGCCAATCACCGATTTAGATAAGGCACGTAAAGAATTCCGTGAACTCATGGCGGAGTGGAGCAAGATTGGCATGACCGATCGCACTAAGCGTGCAGCGCTTGATGCGCGCGTTGATAAAGTTTCAGACGCAATCAAGGAAGCTGAAGCTGAAAAATGGCGTCGTAGCGATCCGGCTGCAAAAGCTCGTGCCAACGATGTTGTCGAACAGTTAACTAAAGCGATTGCTGCGTACGAAGAGGCCGCATCTAAAGCAACTGCAGCGGGAAACACCAAGAAAGCTGCTGAAGCGAAGGCTGCTGCTGAAGCTCGCCGTTCATGGTTAACGGAAGCTCAAAAAGGACTCGCTGAATTTAGTTAATTAATTGTTGGTGATTCGATAAACATCGTAAACACCTTCAACGTGTCGTACCGCTGCTAATACAGAATCTAAATGGGTGGCATCTGCCATTTCGAAAGTAAATCTTGAGACCGCGATGCGATCTTTGGAAGTACTTACTGCAGCATTGAGAATATTAACTTGCGCATCAGATAACGCTCGAGTGACATCAGATAGCAATCGTGCACGATCTAGCGCTTCTACTTGAATATTTACAAGGAAGACTGAAGATGCACCTTGTAACCACTTTACGTGAACAACACGATCTCCTTGATGTTTTTGTAGATCTTCTGCATTGACGCAATCGGAACGGTGCACACTCACACCATTTCCGCGGGTTACAAATCCCATAATCACATCGCCAGGAACTGGTGTGCAACAACGTGCAAGTTTTACAACTACATCGTCAATTCCTTCGACTTCAATTGCGCTAGAAGTGCGCCTTGCGATTGCATCGTTTGAAGGAATCTCCATAGTCGGTTCTGGATGAGAATCTTCAACGCCAAGAAGAATTTGCAATTTATCTATAACCGCTGCGGCGGAGATGTGGCCATCACCTACCGCTGCATAGAGCGAATCGATATCTGGATAACGTAAATCATGTGACAGCTCTAGTAGCGATTGGCTGGCAAATATTTTCTGTAATGGCAGTCCGGCCTTACGCATCTGGCGCGCGATTGATTCGCGACCTGCGTCGATCGCTTCTTCGCGACGTTCGCGAGTAAACCAAGCTTTGATTTTATTTCTAGCGCGGGGGCTTTTTACGAAATTTAACCAATCGCGACTTGGCCCAGCTTGAGGGCTCTTATTTGTTACAACTTCAATAACATCGCCATTATTTAACTTTGTTTCAAGTGGTACCAAGCGACCATTCACCTTCGCTCCAACAGTCTTATTACCGATTTCAGTATGAACTGTGTAAGCAAAGTCGACCGGAGTTGAACCGCCGGGAAGTGCAACCACTTTACCTTTTGGCGTGAAGACATAAACTTCTGGGCTACCTAAATCAAAACGGAGCGCGTCTAGGAATTCTGAAGGATCTTGAGTTTCTTGTTGCCAAGCATGGAGCTGCTGTAACCAGAGCATCTCTGGAGTCTCCCCTGTGCTCTTATCGCCTTTCTTGTATTTCCAGTGTGCTGCGATACCGAATTCAGCTCGCGCATGCATCTCATGAGTTCGAATCTGAATCTCAAGCGCTTTACCGTTTGGGCCAATCACTGTTGTGTGTAGAGATTGATAGAGATTGAACTTCGGCATCGCAATGTAATCTTTAAAACGGCCAGGCACTGGAGACCAACGAGCGTGAATAGAACCTAAAACTGCGTAACAATCACGAACATTCTCAACTAAAACACGTACGCCAACTAGATCATAGATCTCATTAAATTCACGCCCGCGGACAACCATCTTTTGATAAACGCTGAAGTAATGTTTCTGTCGACCAGTTACAACCGCATCAATTCCATCGCGCTTTAGATCTTCGTTGAGAGTTGCAACAACCTCTTCGGTCATCTTCTCTCGCATAGGATCGCGATCTGCTACTAGTCTTGCAATCTCTTCATACTTCTTTGGCTCTAAAACTTTAAAAGATAAATCTTCAAGTTCCCACTTGACCGCATTCATACCAAGTCGATGTGCAAGTGGTGCATAGATATCAATAGTCTCGCGTGCTTTACGTTGTGCCGATTCTGGAGCTACGAATTCCCATGTTCGAGCGTTATGCAATCGATCTGCAAGTTTGACGACTAAAACTCGAATATCTCGAGACATCGCCACTACCATCTTGCGAACTGTTTCGGCTTCAGCAGTCTCACCATAAGTTAATTTGTCTAACTTGGTTACACCATCGACAAGATTGGCGACCTCATCACCAAAGTCCGAACGAAGTTGCACCAAGCTATAAGGAGTATCTTCAACGGTGTCATGTAGTAGCGCTGCGATGATTGTGGCTTTATCTAAACCAAGTTCTGCAAGAATTCCAGCTACTGCAACTGGGTGCGTAATGTACGGCTCGCCTGATTTTCGTAACTGCCCACTATGCGCCTTTTCAGCTGCTTCATAAGCGCGCCGAATTTCCTCACCTTTTACAGAAGGATGATGAAGACGGACCTCTGCTATTACCGGAGCAATAAGATCCGCCATGATCAGAAATTATTTACGGCGGTGTTTACGCTTTGGTTGATTACGTGGACCGCGTTCTGCGATCTTTGTTTCAACTTGTGCCACAGTATCTGCAGGGGCCGCGCCGTTACGTGAAGCAACTCGTTTAGCAAGAGCCTGCATCGCAGGTTCGCGTTCGCGAAGTGTTGCCAAAATTGGCGGTGCGATAAATACAGAAGAGTAAGTACCGGTTGCAAGACCAATGAATAGCGCCAAAGCGAGATCCTTCAGCGTTCCAGCGCCTAATAGACCTGCACCGACGAAAAGAATGGAACCTACTGGTAATAGCGCGATCAAAGAGGTATTTAATGAACGTACCAAAGTTTGATTAACGCCTAAGTTAGTGGCCTCTGAGAAGGTGCTCTTTCCGGTTGCGGTAATTGAGCGTGTGTTCTCGCGAATCTTGTCGAAGACCACAACTGTGTCATAGAGCGAATAGCCAAGAATAGTTAGGAAACCAATGACAGTTGCAGGGGTTACATCAAAACCAACCAGCGCATAGATGCCAACGGTAATAAATACGTCGTGGACCACAGCGATGATTGCAGAGATCGCCATTTTTGGTTCGAAAGCCATTGCCAAATAGAGAAGTACCACCACGATAAAGCCAATCAAGCCATAAAGTGCCTTACGAGTGATTTCCTTACCCCATGAAGGTCCGATAATTTGAGTATCGATTGAATTAATGGATACTGAATATCTTGCTGCCAATGCATCCTGTAACGCAGTTGATTGCGCCGCAGTTAGCGATCCTGTTTGAACGCGCACCTTGTCGGTACCAACAGTTTGCACAATTGGTTCTCCAGGAATATTAGCTTCCGCAATCGCTTCTAAAGCCGGATTTATTTCCGCTCCAGCTTTAGTAATTGTGTATGAAGCGCCACCTTTAAATTCAATTCCTAGTTTTAAACCTTGAGTTGAGAGAGCTGCAATCGAAAGGATAATCAAAAGACCTGAGAACGCATACCAACGCTTCTTCTTTCCGATGATATCGATTGAAGTTTCGCCGGTATAAAGACGACCACCTAATCCCGATAACTTTGACATTCTTACGCCTCCAATCCAAGGCTCTTACGCGATACACCTGTTATCGCGCGGCCAGAGTTATAAAACTTTGATCTACCAATCAAACTCATCATTGGTTTAGTGAAGAAGAAGACCACCAGTAAGTCGATAAGTGTGGCAAGTCCTAGTGTGAATGCGAATCCTC
>JACCDW011445347.1_pt1 | contig 66917 bp, 64 predicted proteins | sample 7449781 | NCBI WGS metagenome assembly JACCDW01 (sample SAMN15323449, study PRJNA562643) | freshwater metagenome | isolation source: river surface water | place: USA:Blue River Watershed | collected 2017-08-18
ATTTATCTGCGACGAGTGGATCTAGACTTGCGAGACGCCTTGCGGGTCTTGCGGCCGGCCTTTCTAGCCTTGCGAGTACCTCTGCGCTTACCACCCTGTTGCTGATTCTTCTGCTGGTTCTTGCTCTGGTTCTTCTGTTGAGACATTCTATACTTACACGCAACATTTTATTGCTGGAGGCGGGCCATGTTGGCAGCGTAAATATTGTCAATGGAAAGAGGTTCTTCCGCATCATCTTTCTTTTTCGTCGCCGCGGCAGCCATACGCATTTGTTTTTCATTTAAACGGCGCCAGATATCCGTCTCTTCCGGGGTTAAACCGGGTGCAGGCCCTTCCTGGGCCTCCGAAGAGGGTGCTGCGCAACTATCTTTCCACAAGCACAGGTCACTATTTTCGTTGAACAAGAAAGACATTAAAAGTAATACAAAAATCGTCATAATTGCAGCCACAAAGACATTCCGTGTGGCAATAAACAAGACAGTAAACACCAATCCACGACGAACCCAGGGGTTTTGAAAGAGTTTTTCTTGTTCTTTACTGATTTCCATACCCAAGAAACGACCACCCAAGTTGAGAAGTAGCATCATTAGGCCAATAAAATACGGATTTGTGTTGATGGCCATAAATGTCTGTTCCAAGGGATTTATAAGAACACTTGAAGCAGCTAATTGAGGGATCGGAGCCGGAGGAAGACTCATCTACTACCTTATTCTTTCTTTTCATATGTGACCCAAGGACGTCTAAGCTTTTCCATATCTTCAAAATAAAAGAAGACTGCAAGGGCTACCATAACACCTACACGCGGGCACCAATAGCTGGCCGCTAAAATCAATAAGACGAGAGCAAATCGAAAGAGGGGAAACCCATACAATTTCACAAACGTCTTGTCGTAGGGAGCTTCAAAGACCGAGCCTTCGTACAAATTCCATATAAAAAAGGCACCAGTCACTAACGTTCTGGCTGTCGCATCCAATGTGTTTTCGGGAACTAAGGCCATTCAACCTTCCTATCCATTCTTTCTAAATTCATCGCGTCACAGAATTGCTTTGAACACTCCCTGAATATTTTTCTGATAAATCTTGAACAGCTGATGTATCTACAACTTGGTCTTCAATGAGCAAAGGATTCTCACCCATTACCTTCTCCACAAACCATTTGTGTTTTCCTGGTACGAGTCGGACTTGCATTTCGGATGAAAACCCTTCCTTGACTTCTTTTCTTACGGGGTGGATTCCTCCGGCGCCAATGAGCAATGCCGTCATCACAGCAGCTAAGACACCCATCGGCCAACCATATAACGTAGTAACCAGGAGTGTGAAGGTTAAAAGCAGAGCACGTCCAAGAAAACTATCTGCCTGTTTGCGAATCTCCACAGGGACTTTATCTAGGAAAACGATGATGATCACCATTAAGAGTCCTACAAGTAAAACAACAGGTTGCTCATACTTATGATACAAATCATCTACTTGTTCACGAAACCCCCCTTTCATAATATGAGGAATGGGTTGGTTTGTCATTGGATTGGACATCCTTCTAACGCTTGGTCCTAAAATCTAAGGAGTTGGCGGCACTAAAATAACCTATAGGAAATCAGAGTAGTCGTTTGACTATGGAGTATTGTTCAATAGATGATGCATTTGCTCCGATTGGTGGCGGTCCTGCAAGTCCAGGATGCCGTGATACCAAAGCAGGGTCTTTGGCACGCAAAGAAGAACGAAAGAAGGCTAAGCGCTGCAAGGGTCCGCCTCTGACTTTTTTAGAAGGATCCGGAGATGTTCCCCTTACGGATCCTGATCGTCCGGCACTCATTCCATTACCCGCTGTGCCTCCTCTCAATGAGAAGACGGGTCTTATTCAACACGCTCCCGTGGATGCTCCACCCAAAGAGCCTTTTGAAGATATAAGTCCTGAGCCTGAAGCTGAAAAAATGGCCAGTTTTCTATCAGAACAACCTTTGCCTGCTCTGCAGCGCATTTACAACAAACTTCCCAAAGAAGGCAGTATCGCAGGACCGAATAAACCTCTGAAAGGGAAGTATCCCAGCTATTTCGGAGCAAACTATGACGAATGTACAGGATTAGGATATACTCCTGGTTTACCGATGATTGAAGATGAAGGCACTGAAGAAGGATTTGCCAATTTTACCAATATTATTGGTGATGATCCTGGATATAGACTCAGTCCTGATTTCACATCAGCGTTTGCAGGAAAGGGTGTAAACAAGGCATCGGGAACAGATGTCTTACCCATACCCTCTGTGCGAAATGTGTGGAAGCCTTTGACTCCAAGCGGTGCACGAACAGCCTTTTTTGATCAACTTCCCTCCCCTGGAGGGGAGATACCGATTGGTCAAGTTTCCAATCCGTATGACAAAGAGGAGCTGTTCCGCAAATTAGACAGCATTTATGCACGCCTTGATGACCTAGAATCAAGAAAAAGTGAAAATGCACAAACAGAAACCTTATTGTTCATTATGAGCGGTATTTTTGTTCTGTTCAGTATGGATTTGCTGGTCAAGCGCACAGGAAATATTCGTGTTTTAAACGGATAAGGTAGAATGGGATCCAAAACCTATGAAACGCACGACAATGGGGGACGTCCTTTCCGGGTTGATATACAAGGAAACAAAGTCTCTGTTTGGAAAAATATGAATGATTATGAAATGGTCGATGGAACGTTTGTAGAGATTGAGAATCCTCCCAAACATATTCTGGAATTTACAGCAAATGACATCTTCATTGGCAAGAAGTCTCCCAAAGGTGGCTATGATGGATTAAAGCCCAAAGAGGCTGAAGGCAATTCTATCTTATTGTTGGTGGGATCCAAGTATGTCTTCATTGGTCACGAGATCTTTGAGTTTTCGCCTGTGAAAGGGGATACGATTGAGATGTTTTATTCCGATATTGGCAATAGTGATGTTCCCTATCCGTATGCGGTTGGAAAGACACATATGTATATGATGTTAGACAAAGTTGCGGTTCAATTGGATTTCTTTGATTTAAAGAAAGATATCTATCAGCAATTCTATGCAGCGACGACATATTTACCGATGTGTTTGAAAGGTCATCAGGATCAAAGCATCTGTAAAGATAAACAGGCGGCCAAAGACCGCATTGCGGAACTGAAGACAAAACAGAAAAAACTGAAAACAAAACTACTGCAAAAGCGGTTGTAAATTCATTCAGGATATTTGAAATATCGGAGATGAAATTTAATGTTTTCTCGACTTACCTTTGCGTTTGGATTTTTTGGATCTCTTGGTTTTGCGTTTGCCACCAGAACGACTTGCTGTTGGAGCAGGTGGGGCTGAAACTTTCGGTTTACAAGCAGGAATATCTTCAGGTTTGTTATATTTTGCTGTATAGGCATTAATGATTGATTGATATCGAGTTCGACTTACATTTGCTAGAGGAATACCTTTTGCTAAGGTCTCCTTGGCATCACAATACTCATCATCTTCCTCTTCTGTTGTAAGTTTCAGTTTGGGTGGTTCATAGGTAGAGGTGGATGCAGCGGCAGCTGAACTATTTTTGGCAGCGGCTTTTACATTCATTCCTTCAAACATAGAGACTTCAGGTTCAGTCTCTAGCAAGGGTTTCCGACGATTTGCTGAAAGCGTTTCATTTAGGCTAGCTCCAAGTACATTTTCTGTTGGAGACCCCTTGCCTTTGTTCGCAGCTTTTGGAGGTGCATTCTCTAAAGATCCAGATTTTGGAGATGCATTTCCTGAAGATCCAGATTTGGGTGATCCGCTCCCTGGTGACCCGCTCCCTGGTGACCCGCTCCCTGGTGTATTATTTTCAGGGAGAGTCACATATCCCAAGTTTGTCGGAGAGGGTCCAGGCGCAGTCCCTTTTGAACGCGCTTTGATGGCTGCTTCAATATCTGCAAGACTTTTACTTTTCAAGCGATAGTACTTGATCGACGCAAGTGCTTTCATAACATCCGGTGTTTGGTCCACATAATCATAGGAATATTCTCCTGTGGAACTACGAAGAATCTTAAATTCACGATTCAAGATGTCTCCTTGAAAATCATTTTTTGTCACTTCAACGGGAGTTGGCGGCATCCCTTCTAGTAAAGCGTTTAGAATGTTTTCGCTTTCGTCGGGTTCCTTTCTGAATCGGATCGCCTAAATCTAAGACATCTTCTATTTCTTCACTGCCACCTACAACAGGTGTTGACAATGTACGGAAACGTTGGATTAATTTGTTCACAATCCGCCTCGTTACGATCTCTCGTTGATCAGCACTCTCTTTTTTATCTGTAAGTGCAAGTGCAGTGTCAAAATTCGTCTTTTCTGATGCAAAGATACTCTGTTCAATTGGAACAATGGTTCTTAGAAGTGCTGTATCGATTGGTGTAGTTCGTTCATAGAGAACAACACGTGCGCCCGTTGTAATGGCTGAGATTGCATTGGTTTTCTGGGAAGCTGTAAGCGTTGTTACACTAGCATCATCAAAGAGGATAGATGGTTCGCCATTTTCATAATGATAATAGACGTAGTGACCACGTGTTTCTCCACTTGTTTTGCGAGTGCCAATATGAAGGATCACACCTCGTGGTTGAAATGTTACACCACCAATGGTGATACTCTTATTTATTTCAATTGGTCCATTATATAAGGTATTCATCACTAAACGTGAGACTTTCACAAGGATGTATTTGGTAAACGAGAAGGATTTCAGCATAGTTGTTTTTGTATCTGCAGGTTTCTTTGCTCCGCCTGTTCCACAGGCCTCCAATTCATTGTTTCCTGGAGTAAGTACCTCTGTTTTTTGGTAAGCCGCAAGAGCCTCCTGAATTGATTTTGCATATTGGATTGCGAAGGTTTTGGGATCTTGTCCAATGACGGGTTTGAGTTCTAGACTATACAACATTGTATTTCCTGATTCCACAACACCTGTAGTCTTATCTTGACAGGCAATGGATTCGTAGGATTCAAATGTGAGGAGATATTTACAAATTCGTAAGAAAGCAAGATTCGAGTCAAAGAGAAAATTAAAGGTGGCTAGCAAAAATTCATCCGCATCGGATTGTTCTCCGTATTCGAAGGGAATCTTCTTAGCAACAAAGGCTTTGCCTTCTTTTGCAGCCTGATCACGCGCTGCAATATAGGCTTTATCCGTCTTAGATGTGAGCAAATCAATAAGTTTTGTGTACACAGGAGTTTTATCAGGGAGGGGGAATGATGTAAAATCGAGTGCTTGTTTGGTAGTATTGTTCTGAATGGATTGAAAGATCGTCATAAATATTGTAAGGGCTGTACGAATTTCATCAATCGTTTTTTCTGTTGTATACACTGCAGTAGAATCTTGAATTTCACCTGGTGTAAGACTTACAAATCCTCCTTTTAATTCTGGGATATCATTTAACAATTGGATAGAAGAATTTAAGAAACACCAATTGCTTTTATTCACGAATGGACACGATCCACCGAGTGTCGCCTTAGCTGCATCCAGTCCAGGAGTAGATGTCAATGTTGAGCTAGAAGGAGGTGGAGGGGGTGGTGGTGTGCTTGGTGTTGGTGAAGATGGGGGTAATGTACTCGATGTTGGTGAAGATGGGGGTGGTGTGCTTGAAGACGAAGGTATAGGAACACCAAATTTCTGATACAAGGCTTTGGTGACCTCATCAACATTCATTGATTTGACACGATACAATTTCATTCGTTCTAGAACTTTGCGTGTCTCCTCACTCATTTCTGCAAAGTCTGTTGTATACTCGCCTGTTTGCGGATCGAATTTAAGAACTTGGAAGCGCTCCAGAAGATCTCCAGTATACTGATCTTTTGTTATGGTGAGCATTCCTGAGGTGGGTCCAATACGTCCAAGGCTCTTTAAGATTCGTAATAAATCTGCAAAACTTTCAGGCTTCGGTGTTCCTGTCATATCATAAAGTTCTGCCAATCTACGATTGAAAAGTGCAAAATAAATTTGTTTAATAAATTCTTGGGAATTCGAACATTCTCGTTTGGTAAGCAGAGTTGTATTTTCAAAACAATCGGATTCCACAAGACTCTCAAGAAAGTTTGCAACACGTGACTTCCACATTTGTTTTCCCAAGGCGTCCGCAAGAAGTGTAGGCGTAAATTGCAATGTGTTGAGTAAGTTGGCTTCCTCTTCTGTAAAATGAGCCTGGTCCCAATCCTCACGAACGCCTTTTTCATAAGGGATACGAATATCAAATTCTTGATAGTTCACCTCAATACGACGTGTATTGGCTTTTACAGCCCCATCAAAGGCCTTGAAGGGCTCTTCTATGGGTGGCTTGACAGGTGCAACAGGAGCTTGTAACAACGAGCTTTTCTTTGGGCCTTTTGTTTCGGAGGGTGTTGTTTCAGCAGGAGCAGCAGCAGCAGTCTTTGGAGGTGGAGTCACTTCTTTGGGTTTTGCGGCAGGCGCAAAGGAAGCAAGTTCTTCAGGAGAAAGCACACTTCCAGCTTCTTTTAAAAAAGGCATTTTATCGGTATTTTTATACAGCAAATAGATTCCAGGGCTTTGTAACTTTTTATCATCGGTTAAAGCTGCAAGAGCATATCCCCCTTTGAAATTTTTGCAGACCTTTCCTTTCGGACAGAGAATCTCCGTTTTGGCAGGAAATTTCACATAACGTACCACATTGCTTTGTAATGCAAAGGTAAAATAGCGCTCATCCTCAGCTGCATCTGTATCTCCATTCGAAGGAAGATCATCAAAGGGAGGACCACGTGCAGGGGTCAGAATAAAACTCTTATACCGAGATACAAATTCAGGTTTTTTGAGTAAAGCACTCAGTTTAATTGCAGAATTTTCTTTTTGAATCGGTAGTTCGCTATTTTTAAAGAGAATCTTGGGGCCTGTAAAGACAACAATATCAGGCTCAAAGAAAGCAGTTAAGGCTTTTTGCTTTTCCTTTTCAAGTGTGCCTGGAGCATAAATACTCGACAATAAATTACAAGCAATTTGGACAAATTCGTCAGACAGATTGTTTAAATAAAAAAGATTATTCATATTTTTCGTTTTCTGCAATAAAAATTGGTAGTAAAGGCTCTGATTTTCCAATTCTTTTCCTGGAAAGGTTGAAAAGAAAGATTCGGTAAACAAGACGAAATGGTCAGCCTGAATGAGTCCTGTAGATGTTTTGGGTATAAGATTCATATACTGAAGAAACTTACTCACATTCCCATTGAGATTCGGAATCACCCAAATGTAAGGTTGAGGAGTATCGATCAACACGATTCGCTTCCGTACATCTTGAAGAAATCCTATTCGGAGCCCACGTTTGCTGCCTGGTGGTGGGCAGATCTCAAAGAGAGGTGTAGATGCATCTCGTCTTGCATAGGTCACAGGTGCTCTATCAAGACCAACAACTTCTTTTAAAAGTGATTTATTTGCATTATCATAGGCATCATAGAGTTTTCTACGCTGGATGATATCAGCTGGTAATTCAGGTATATCTATCATTTCAAGTGCAGGATCATAGTATTCAATTGTGTAGTTTGCATACAATTTCTCTGCACCACCTTTTTGACCACCTCCGCGAATGGGTTCAATATGTACAGCACTGGTTGCGGCTTGCGGTGCTAACACACTATTCGCTGGATTGTATGAGGAAGGAAGACTGGATCCTGCTTCCATACTTCCACCTCCTTGCACGGCCACGATGGGTGCCGTGCCTCCTTGGAGTAAACTTACTTCTGGATTGTAGCCTGGGGCGACGTGGGACGCCATCTGTTGATTCCTCCGAAAAAAGTGGCCTAAGCATAGACCGAAGATTTATCCAGCAATGGAAGTTCTAACTCCCGAATCACCTCCTATCGCCACCCTTACTCGTCCAACAGATCCAACCCGTCGCAGAAAAATTCACTGCAAGCAAGAGCTTATTGTAAATTCTCTTCAACGTTTTTATGCCAATCGTGGAGATATCTCAGAGATCGTTACCCTTTTGCAGGGAACCTCGGAAATTAGCCTTCGTGTAATTGATTGGTTTGTCACCAATTATGCGAAGACACATTCTACGGCATACATTCTAAATGGACAAGAATTCTTAGTTTATCGTGATTATAAATCTCAGCTCAAGGCCTATAGTAAGAAACTCTTTGACCCGTTTTGTCGTCGTGAGCGTATATACTTTCAAGTCCCGAATCATCCTCCTTTTCTCACCACAGTGGCCAAACTCAATTTCTTCCGTTGGGCCATTGAAAAAGATATTTTGAGTTATATTCAAGATCATCAAGAAGCCATTGAAAAAGAAATGAACTTGTCTATGAAAGAACAAGCCAAACTACGTTCTACACCCACAACCGGGAGCAGCACTTCGTCCACTGATACGACGACAACAACAACTACCACTGCATCTAGTCGTTCCACTACACGAAGACGTGTAAGTAATAAAGATTCTGTTCCAATTAAACTGATGCAAAAACATCCTATCACAACGGAAATGTCCTTTGATTAATTATTCAAAGTCTTCCGAATCGGAAGAAACGGCTTCGCCACGAGCTCGCATCTTTGCCTTTTCTTTGCGACGTTTGATCTTTTCTTTTTCTTTTTGTTTCTTTTCACGATCCGTGAGTTGTTTTTCAACTTTGATCACATTTCCTGCAGCATCTACTACTTCTTCCTGCTGGGCTCCTTTGGTAAGTTTGGCCGTTGCAAGACTCCACGTTTCTCCCTCAATGCGCACGTCTCCTCCACCAACAATCCATTTTTCCGTCGTTGTGGCATCAACAAATTCTCCTGCGTGAGAGATAATTACAACACCACCTTCAAATTGTTTGAGAGCACCTGCAAGTGCTCCCAAAGAATCACGATCAAGATAGTTTGTTGGTTCATCAAGAACAATCAAGTGAGGATGTTGCCAACACGCTGCACCAAGAACCACTTTGACTTTTTGACCACCTGAGAGGCCACGCATTCGGTGGTGGAGGGTAAATTCTTGATCCAAGCCAACGTGTTCCAAATGTTTTGCGATATTGGAGGATGTGAGGGGTGTGGAATGGAGACCTGCTGCAGCCGCTTCTTGCGCATCGAGACGATCCACCAATTTTCCAAACCCGTTTTCTTCCAACCAACGACGGGGCAGCCACTTATTTTTGTCAGGAGTCATCCCTACGAAAGAGGCTTCATATTCAAAGGTACTTTTCAGTTTACGACGATTGAGAACCTGTTCAACGACAAATTTCGTACCATCCAGGACAACTTGTTTTGCCATTTGTTTTTCTTCCTCTTCGGTGACTTGATTAGCTGCTTTTTGAAGACTTTCCTTATCTTCACCGGATGCAAATCGCCATTGGATGTATTCACTTGGCGTCATATCCAAATGATCTTCCAAGTGGTGGAAAGCGTGTTGAGCCACATAGGCTATGCGGACATTCGGATGTTTCCAGACAACTCCTGCCTGGGGGACTATTTCGCCTGTAAGAATCTTAATCAATGTGGATTTCCCAGCTCCGTTCGGACCAATACACCCCACACGAGACGACAAAGAGCAAACCACATTGGCATCCTTCAGGATTTGTTTGTCTGTTCCAGGATAGGTATACGAAACTCCCGTCATCTTTAGAATAGCTTTTCCTTTTGTGTTCACACCTTCCAGAAAACCAGGTTCAGGAAGTTTGAAGGTATAGGCAGAGGTTTCAAGGGAAAGATACGACTTCGCCTCAGGATACGCATTGACAAAGGCAGAAAGATTGCCCTTGTATTTCTTTAGTTTGAACGAAGTGTAATGAAGAATATCAGTACAGACATTGTCCAAGAATTTGGAATCGTGGGAAACAAGCAAACACGAGACGTCTTTACATTCCTGTGTGAGATAATTCGTCAACCACGCTACATTGGCCACGTCCAAGTGATTGGTAGGTTCATCCAAAAGGAGAATATGAGGTTTCATCAAGATAGCTTTGGACAAGGCAAGTTTCATTTTCCAACCTCCTGAGAGTGATGCAATCGGAATATTTTTTGTAAAGCCTACCGCCTGGAGTTGAGCAAAAGCTTCTTCCACAGAAATCTGAATCCCTTCCTTTTCAAGAGAGGAAACTAAGTAATCGACTATTGTGTGATCCGATAGACTACCATCAAGATCGTGTTCAACTGCTGCAGTGCGAAGAATATTCCGTGAAGGAAATCCTTCTACTTGTTCATTGGCAATCGCCCTGAGCAAGGTAGATTTGCCGCATCCATTGGGCCCACAGAGACCATAGCGATGACCTTTCTTGAGATGAAGCGTGGCTTGATTGAGGAGAATCTTTCCACCATAAGCTAGACTAAACTCACATTTACAAAGATCCACATCTTTCTCATCCTCATCGTCACTCTTGGATTCAAGAGTTCCATATTTTTCTTGACGAAGAATGTCACAGACTTCTGTGGCAATAGGGGTAATGGGTTCAAGGAACGATGTAATCACATCGGAGTGCCAAATATCTTTGTCGTACATACCCAGTTCACAGGCAAAGAGTGCTGAGGACGCAAGATAATGAAGCGCTTCACTTTCTTCTTTCAATTTGTCGTGCGCTGCAACATCTTTGGGCGCAACGATACGAAGAATATCATTTTTCATAGTATCTAGCGTATTTTTTGACTTATCAAGAGATGCACCAAGGGAAGCCTTTTCAAGAGTGGTGTACGCCTTTGCACACACCTCGCGTACTTCAGGGTCCGATGTGGCAAGCTTCGCTGAGTTTAGAAGAGGAAGAAGTGTAGGAACAAAGGGTGCAGCAAAGCGAGGTTCTTGAACAAGTTTACACATATTCTCACAGATGACAGCGGATTGACGACGCGTAGCCGATGTGCTGCTGCGAAGACCTCGTTCAAGAATAGGAACAAGGACAGCAAGTGTAGGCTCCTCAACGGCCTGCACAAAGGTCGTTGCAGAAAGTTTATACACACATTCATTGAGTTCTGATGGACGAGCCAAACAAGACACAAGAACAGAAAGAAGTGGCTCTAGATCCTTGTTTCCCATACACGAACAGACATCCAAAAGTGTTTGTTCCGCTTGGGATGAGAGATCCTTTCGCGCATCATTGGCCTGGGTTACAACAGGAGGAATAATCATCGGCAAACAAGCTGAGATTTCTTTGGGATTAGACTTTGCGAGCATACTGACCAGTTGAAGACTCAACAAACGTGTTTGCCATTTTTCTTTGGAAGACATTTTCTCAAAGAGAATTGGAAGGATCGAATATTTAATGGAATAGGGTGAAAAGGAAGACAACATATTTTTAGCAGAGGTTGCAGCTTGTTCTCGTTCGACAGGAGGCGTCTTGGGATCACCAGATTGCGTAAGTTCTTTCGAAAGCTGAGATGGAAACGAACGAGAGCGAATCATAGCACTATACTACCTCATAGAACGAAAGACGACTCAATTTTTGCGACCGGGTACTTATCGTGTATGTTCTTTCTTCTTATTTCTTTCGTCCAACGGGGATGCTTTGAATGGGATTCTTCCCTGGGCCTGCGCGGAAGTTTTTAGCGATATCATCCATTTGAGGTTTTAATTGTTCATAGGCTTGTAACGAATTTAAGCTGTCCAAATTATTGTCTTGAACATAATCAGGTTCTAGCCATTGAGACGTAAAGGTTCGGGCTAATAACGTTTTGGACTCACGAACACCTTTGTCAAACCGGTCTTCATATATGGCTGAGCGAAGTTCTCGTACTGCATTTCGTGAATCATATTCGGGAGCATACCCTTGAAAATAGGGATTGCCTGCAAAACTATCTTGTCCAGCCTGCAGGGGACGATTTTGGAGATAAAGTTGACCATTGAGTTTGCGGCTATTTGTAGGATTCATATCAGATAAGATTTTGGCTCCACTCAAATCAGGCCTGTCCATTTGCAGATAAGGAGCGTCTGTTTGCCAATGCTCAAATTGTCGTATGTTTGCAGCATCTCGCGTACTCATTTCTCGTCTCGATCGGATATTCATTGAGAGAAAACTCATTTCAGGGGTGTAATAGGTAGGAAGCGGTTCCATCTAAACCTAGGTCTCTTCTTTGGTATAAGATGAAACTTATCCCTTTTGTCCTTACGAAGCAACGAACGGAGAGTTTTGAATTCACTCGGTGCACTCTTTTTCTATCGCACGCTGGAAAATCTCTCTGGCAGACAGATGAAACAGGTATTCTGTCCCCCCAAGCTCTCCACCAGGAGTATTTGGATCCGAATGGGTTTGCCGTGAAATCAGTTCAGATAGATCCAAAAAAAAACATTGCCTACATTGAAGTCGATGCTAGCCAAATGACCTTTCAAGATTTTTATACTTGGGAGGAAGCTCTTGCAAAACAAGACAAACCTGAATGTTGGCGCCACTTTTATTTTGTTCACGATAAAGAGGGTGTCGAATGGTGGTCTCCCCAGGGAATCTCAGAAGCTGATTTTCAGAGTGGTGAGTCTATATCCGAAGTTTTTCGAGAAATTACTCTGCGATTTTCAGACACCTAAGAAGTCATTACAAATACATAGTATATGAACACCTTGAGTGGCAGAAATAGAACATTAAAAAAACATTCTGACCTAAGTGGTGATGTCATTAGCTTTCTTCCAAAGAGAAACGTATCATTCGAATCAGATACATTACTCAATTTCTTAGATCAAGATGCAGGAACCGCCTACAGACGTCAATGGCATCGCTTGGAACGGGGACTTCGTTTGAATCGTCTCAGAAAATTTGCAGATGAAGAGGCGAAACGTCTCAATTTAACCGAAGTAGAAAAGTTAAATTTATATACCTTGTTATTAAAGAGTTTAGACAAAAAACTTTTGAATAGCAAAACTGCAGTTATTTATGATCAAGAGAAAGAAGCCATTACTGAAATAAAGGGTCTTGTTATGCACCGCAGTTCAGAAGGAACTATGCTCTTTCAACTTTTGGATAAACAAAAAGCACTTACATTCCGAAAAAAGAAGTCTTCTCAAGATGATTCACAACAAACTGCCTAAGATCCTTTTTCCTAGTCTAAGTAGGTCACTAAAGTTGATTGGATAGGATGATTCATTCCCATCAGCCTATGCTATCACCTGTACTTGATATCGTGAAAACAACCGAGACATATTCCCCATTGGGCAATCATAGTCTCTTTCAAAAACTCTGGAGAAACGAGACAAGAACAACATTGGATGAGACGATGACAATGACAGAGCTTTCCGATCAAGACAAAGAAAAAGCTCAAAATATCTTTTGTCTTGCTTCAGATGCACTTTCTATCTTTCTAAACAATGCTGAAAATCCCTCGTGGATTCAAATGACAAAGCAGCAACGTTTGGCGAAAGTGAAGTCCATTCAAGAGGCTCCTCAAATTCCTCAACGATCAGAGGAATGGTATAGACATTATGGAAAGGTCTTGACAGCGAGTGAGTTCTCAGCGCTGTTTGTGCAAACCAAACGGAGAAAAGATCTTGTCTTAAGCAAGGCCGTTCCACCCCAAGATATTCCAACCAATTATCGTCTTGCGTGTCCGACTGATGAAATGAATGCCATTGGATGGGGAATTCGTTTTGAGCCGGTCGTAAAACTTCTTTTGGAGCACAGAGAAAAATGGAAAATCTTTGAATCGGGCCGCCTTCATCACCGCAGCAATACCCATCTAGCCGCAAGTCCAGACGGAATTATTGCAGAGTCCATTCATCCTGAACAGATTGGTCGGTTAGTGGAAATTAAATGTCCTTATTCTCGTTCTCTTGGGGGAGAGATTCCATCTGATTATTGGATTCAAATGCAGATTCAAATGGAAGTTGCCGATGTAGATGAATGTGAATATATAGAATGTGATATAGTCTCCAACCGAGCAAAACAGACGAGTCCAGTTGATCTGAGTGGAACAACATACCAAGGAATTGTTTATCTCCTCAAACAAAAAGTTGAAGACGATCAACCCTTTGACTATAAATATCTCTATGGCGAGATTGGAAGCACGGAATCCCCAGGGATCCCTGAAGGATACGAATGTATAGAAGTGATTCCTTGGGGCCTCAAGGCCTGGAATCGGAAGCTTGTCCATCGTGATCGTACGTGGTTCGCTGCAACACTGCCTTGGCAAGAGGCATTTTGGAATGATGTAGAGAAAGTAAGACAAGGTGAGAGTATGCCTCAAACACCAATCAAACCGACTCCTTGTCTGATTACCGATGATTAATTCGCTTCGCTTAGAAGGTCGCTTCGCTTACAGGGTCGCTTCGCTTACCAAAGTTCAAAGGCAATGTCTTGATTTTTTTGGTGTCCTGTAATCTTTGCGCAGCGGACACTGGTCACATTGAATTTCTGATAGTCACTGGGAAATCGGTTCCATTTTATTTCATTGTTGTAGTTCGATCGAAATCCTAAATTGGCTTTCTCTGATGTATTTGTACTATAGATCAGATGATCCCAATCTGCTACATCAGTTTCTATTCTTCCATTGTGAACGTGATAATGCATCGTAGGTACAAAGAGTTTTCCTGACGAATGGAGAGGATGGGAATAACAAAGGGGTTCATAGGAATGGAGTCCTGGCTTTAAGACACAGCATAAGAAACTGAATTCACGATTGTAATGTCGTCCAAAGAAATGATAGAGATCAGGAGTAAGATCAAAGACACTTTGATCCAACCGAAGGAGATCTTCCAATTGGGGTGCAATACTGACGCGATAAGATCCGTGATCAAAGACTTCAAGTGTATCACGTGAAGAGAAAGCAGCCGATCGTAAACTATAGGAATTCGCATAGACCTCAGGGCGATAGGTGCTTTGCACAGACTCTTTAAGATCATCAAATAGTTTCCGATATGAAATCGTGTGAAGTTCAATTGAATCCTTGCCCCCTGTTGGAACAGGCAAGATCATCATATTCGTATCCTCTGAGTTAACATTGTTGGAATAGAACGTCATTTGTCTTGTTTTGTCATTGTTGGGAAGAACAAAGAGTTTTGTCTTGGAGACGGAAGTGACAGGCCCCAAAATAATACACATCTGCTTTTTTCTAAAAAAAGGAATGTGGTTCAAATTTAGGCGGTAGTAGCTTTCTGTAAGACAGAATTGTTGTAGAAGGCTAAATTTAATTCGGTAAGAGGAGCTGTGCAGCTGTCAGGAAATTCACGTTTGTAATTATTGGTGCGTTGTAAAAAATTTCCAGTTTGATTCGTTCTCCATTCAAAATCGGTTTCTGCACAGCAAGATGCAGTCAAGCAGCTGATAGAGCCGCGAGGCGCAGGAGGTAAATTTTGTAAGAGATTATAAGGTTTGCGGGGTTCTTTTAAAGAGGCAGGTGCAGGGCCACTGACATCGCTTGTTTCGGGTTTTCCTGTGACACCCTCGGAAGGCCCGATGCCTTGAAAGGCTTCTTTGAGTTGTTCTTTATCCTTCTCTGTCATATTTGTAAATTCATCGTCTTCATAAGCGGCTCCAGATCCTCCTGTGCGAGCACCAATGGCTTGCCCGTGACCATAAAATCCTTCTTTTTTCTTGTCCATATTTTGGAATCCAATTTCTTGATATGCAGCACCAGATCCTCCAGTACCACCACCAATCGCTTGTCCGTGACCAAATCCTTCCTTTTTCTTTTCATAAATCAAATCGGCTTCATTTAAGTTTTGGAATCCAATTTCTTGATACGCAGCACCAGATCCTCCAGTACCGCCACCAATCGCTTGTCCGTGACCGAATCCGTCCGTTTGTGTAAATCGTTTAGACAAGTCTTGCCAACGGCGTCTTCTGTCTTGCATTACTTGAGCAAAACTTTTTCCGCTCAAAAGCATATAGAGCAGAAGAAGAAGTACAAGCAATCCCATAGAAACGTAAGGATTCTTTAGTTCTGCAGGAATCTTCATTCTACACTACGCCTCGGTTTTATGGAAGAGTCTTTGAAACAATCTACGATTGGCTTCTGTTTTTTTCTCCTGTTTCGCAATATACTCAGGCCTTGTAATTCCGTAGAAGAATACAACAGCGAAAATAACAAGCACTGCATATTTCAACCAATCTGAATGGAACTTCATTTGCTAAGACATGTGGATTTATGGCGAGGCAAATCGGTTCGTCCAAATGCGGGCTTCTTCTTCATATCTGTTCCGATTCGTCTTGTATTGATGAGCAATATCAGGAACAAAGGGATCATCTGGATTTGGATCGGTAAGAAGACTTGTAATGCTGAGCAAGACCTTGCTAATTGTAAGAGCAGGAGACCATTGTTGCTTCAAAATATCCAGACAGATTAAACCTGCAGCATTAATGTTCGGATGATAGATCTTTGTTGTGAATTGAACGTGAGGTGCCTTAAATGGATAATCAACCGGAAACTGAATACGGAGTTTGAAGACACCCCCTTGATAAGGACTCTCGGTGGGTCCAATAATGAATCCTTCCCATTTAAACATATCATCACCTTCTGGACCAGCACTGCAGTTGGAGGGAGGATCTTTTTGTAAATCTTGAAGTTCTTTCTGAATACGCCGTAGAGCCATTGGAGTAAATGAGTTTGTGACTATTGGTTTAAGTGTTTTTTTCATTCAATTTTCGCCTGCCTAGGTAGAAAATGATAAGTGCTCTCCCCTTATTATCTGAATTTCTTGGAACCTTCCTTCTTGTCTTAACGATCATCGCTTCGGGTGGTAATCCTTGGATTACGGGTGGTGCTCTGGCATTAGTTATCTTGCTAGTCGGATCGATGAGCGGAGCCTATGTAAATCCTGCTGTGTCTCTTGCAATGTTCTTAAAGGGTGCTCTGAGTTCTCAAGAAGTTGTCAGTTATGTAGTTGTGCAGCTCTTGGGTGGAGCGAGTGCTTTGTATGCTTATAACGCTTTCGCTTAGAAAGCGTGCTGTGAGTCTCGAACATAACGCTTTCGCTTAGAAACAAGTGTTATTTTGTATAGCGCATCCACAAAGCTGCTGCTAAACAGACAAGGAGGGCTGCAGGAAGAGATGCTTGGGTCATAGATCCAGTAAACCCTTCCTTTTTGATAATCGGTTTTGCACAATCATACCCGTCGTGGTCGTCTATGAGAGAACCATCAGGGCAGTATGTCGGTGTCGCGTGTTCCCTATCCCATTCCTCTTTGGTCAACCAAGAATCAAAGACAAAGCGTGTTTGATGTGGTTTGCCGTCTTTCATTTGGATATCGCCAGGAAATGAAGGAACTATCATTTCTTTGTTGTCTATATTTCTAAGACGACCAAAGTGATCCCCTACAGGCATCGTGACTTGTTTACATTTGGCATAGCCAGTTCCAAAGACAGCATTGGTGATGGGAACGGGATTCAATCCATCCCGAGCATCTTCTAGAATTCCAGGGGCAAGACCCCGAAACCCTGGGAGCCCTAGCCGCTGCAAACCTTTCTGTACTTTTTCACCAAACATATCACCCTTCGGTATTCCATTCACATACTCCCACATATCGGCACCATTACTGCACTTGGTCTGAGTTCTCATAAAGAAATTTACACCCATAGGATACGGCTCTTTTCCTCCTCGTGTAATTCCTGTACTCGGTGCTCCATACCCAATCATATCAGCATACCAAGCCAAACCACGAACACCACTCGCAACATCGTCTAAGGAACCTCCTCTTCGAACACCAACTTCATCTGGAAAAGGTAATTCATCAGCGAAATTGTATTCAGGGGGTGGAGTTGTTTTCGAAGATGTGTCTTCCGCTGGAAGAACACTGGATCTATTTTCATTTCCCATTTGCGCTGACATTCCGTCTACTCTTCTCCTTTACTTCAAGAATCTAAACCAAAAAGAAAGATATCTTTTAATGGGAGCACCTCCAATTGAGTTATCCGTGGCGATTCCTACGATGCGACGATGGAAGGGATTTCTGGAAAAAAGCTTACCTTTGTTTTTAAACAATGAATCTATCTCCTATGTGATAGTTTGTGATGAAACCGGAGAGGACGTAGATGCCATTCTGAGATCAAAATGGGCAACACATCCGAAGCTGCGACTCCACAAAAACGAGAAGCGTCTGGGAATGTATGCCAACAAACGGAAATGTGTAGAAATGGCACCCAGTGAATGGGTGGCTGTTTTAGATTCAGACAATATCTTTCCTGATGTGTTTTTTGATACATTATTTGAGTTATGGAAAGATGAAGGTGCAAATCAAAAAGTAATGTATGCTGCATCCGAAATTGTCCGTGTCTTTTTGAAAACAGGAGAGTCCGAGGAACGGACTCGCCATTTTTCAGGGATGCGCATCCACCGAGGAAATTGGAACAACGTCCTTCAAATGAAAGCGTGGAATTTTCTCCTCAATGATGGGAACTGGGTAGGACATAAATCTGTTCTAGATGCTTGGCCTCCTCTTCCTGAGGAAATGGTGCGGGCCACGGATTCTGTCCGGATCGTGAAAGGTCTCATAGAAAACGGGTGGACCTATTTTATCGTACCTGGGATGCGCTATATCCACACCGTTCACGATGACTCTGAATGGATTAAAACAGAGGCTGAATCCAGTTATTTGTTGGCAACAACGGAATGGCGTATCAAGACAACTTAAAATCCCTATGTATATCTTTAAGAAGATGCATATTCAATCGTTTATCCAACGTTTTATACCTCGGAATGGTATTGTTATTGAAGCAGGAAGTTGGAATGGAGATGATACTCTTTTTTTTGCTCGCCATTGTACGGAAGGAAAAGTTTTCAGTTTTGAACCCTTTCCGTCTTTTTTTTACCAAAGTGCCCAGAAACTCTATGGATGGCCCAATGTTGAATTAGCTCCACTGGCACTTGCAGAAAAAACACAACCCTATACATTGTTTGTGAGTGAGATTGATGGAAATTTTTGGTGTTCCAATTCCATCTTAAAACCCAAAGATCATCTCGTTGTAAATCCTCACGTGAAGTTTGAAAAAGAAGTCCAAGTACAAGGGATTAACTTGGACGACTGGTTCCAGATGAAAGGGTTAGATCATATCGATATGATGTGGCTAGATATTCAAGGTGCAGAACCTGCAGTCTTAAAAGCAGCACCCAATATTCTTTCCCGTACAAAGTTTATTTATACTGAAGTTTCTCTTGTGGAGCTCTATGAAGGTACTCCTGTCTATACAGAATTTAAGAAGTTTATGGAAAGCAAAGGTTTTGAAGTGATGGAGGAATCACTTCCCTCTGCAGATTCTGGAGATGTTCTGTTCCGAAATACTGCGTATGAAATTTGAAAAAAGAAAGAGCAACTATCCTAGCTAGTGTTTGAACCCATGTCTCTTGCTATTTTCCCTGGCCTTTCTCGGAAATCCACACCTCAGTTTACTGAAACAGAACTTTCTTGGTTTAATTTGGAAAAGCAAGAAAGTTCAAAATGTACTGACAAAACAGAGTGCATCTGCACAGGTTGTGGGGAAATCGTAGAAAAAACAGATATTGATGAAGTGATTGTCTGTGTGGCGTGTGGAGAAGTGATTGAACGTATTTTAGATTCGACTGCAGAATATAGATTCTTTGGTTCGGAAGATCGCTCGTCTGTTGATCCTTGTCGTGTAGGGGCTCCTGTCGATATGCGATTTCCATCCTCCACTCTTGGAACAATCATTCTTCATCATTCTTCAGGTGGGCCTGCATCGGCAGGCAAAGCAATGGCCAAAATTCGCCGTTATCACACCTGGAATATGATACCTTACAAGGAGCGTAGTCTTCTTCAAGTCTTTGAACAATATGCACTAACCGCTACGAATTTTGGTATCAACATCCGAGCCATTGATACTGCCAAACAGCTCTACATTCAACTTGTGGAACATTGTGATCGTCGCGGAATGTCTAGAAATTGTGTTGTGGCGAGCTCCATTTATGCTGCTCTGAAAATGGTAGGCGAACCTCGCAAACCCAAAGAAATTGCGGATATGTTCCATTTGACCACTGCGCAGTTTACCAAATCTTTCAAATATTTCCAAGAAGTTCTTGCATTGGCAAGACAGCGTGGACAGATTGCAGATACTCTTGCTCCGGCCAATCAAGCCAGTACGCGTGCTTCTGATTATATTACTCATCCTCTCAGTAAACTTCCTGTCGCCCGCAGTCATTATGCAGATATCCAATTTACTGCCATTCAAGTAGCGAATAAAGCGGAAGATATCTTAGTCAGCCCAGAAAATATGCCGCCAAGCTTGGCAGCAGGTGTTCTTGCCTTTGTCTTAGCCCGTATGAATTACAAGGAGATTCCTTTGTCTCGCATTGCTTCTGTTTGTAATGTCAGTGAAGGGACATTGACAAAGTGTTTGAAACGTTTGGAGGCAGCCGCTGAAAAACTTTGGACTGAATAGAAATGGGCCAGACGCAGTCTGCTTCACTCCCTTCCAAAGAAGAAATTCTTCGGAAAACAAAAGGTGGAACGTCCCTTGTAAATACATTGTTCCAATGGATGGTCAGCCAAGCGAGTATTCGTGATTTTTATTTAATGGCAAACCCTGCGCAATGCAGAAAATATATAATGCTAACTGCTGACGTGTTAAATAAAGTGTTTTATAAGATTGATGTCATTCCAAAAGAAGGTGCGAAAGGAACTATTTACTTTCAAAAAGTAGATACCCTGAATCCCCAAGATAAGGGTGATCCAATGTATAAGCATCGTGAAATCAATTGTCTACGACTTGCATTCTTATTTGTTCGCATTTTCCAAGTGTTTGCAGCTCTCTCTCTTTCCATTTTGGATGTCGAGCCTGAATTGGAAATGAAACTTATTGCAGATGTCACACGTCTACAAGGGAGTCAGAGTATTCCTCTCTTTGGTGTCAGACAGGCAGGAGGAGCTCTCAATGCAAAGAAGTACCTCCACGTTGGATTTGAACCTTTCCGAGCCTATCTTAATGAGGTACCTACGCGCCCCGATTATTATCAATTGGTAGGAACCCAGGTCTTCCTGAAACATAGCGCACCTCTCGTAGATAGTTCCCTTCCTGTGACCTATTACTATGCCATCACCAAGAAAAATGGAAAAACAGAATCAGGACAGATAAATGGTAGTCTAGGCGCTGCACAAGATGGTGATGATTCACGCCTCCTAGTTCGTCTTACATCTCTTAAAAAAACAACGGGTACAACCACGGAGTCCTTGGAAAACAAGACGATTCGGTTTACGATGAACCGCATCGGTGAACCTTATAGAGACAAGGGACAACGGCTCATTCCTCAAGGAATTTCCAATGCCTTTGATAGTTTAGCAAGAGGAGATACAGAGGATAAAAATGGAGAGCCTAGTAATAGTGGGAAATCAAAAGAAAAGTCTTCCTCCATTACGCAATTTGAAAAGGATATGGGAGAAGTTGCTGAAGGTCTTCATACAAAAACGATTGTGAGCGCCTTTACACGTGTTACACCTCCCAAAACACACTGCATTGCTCGTGCATTGCAACTTTTATCCGATTCAGGACTCCAAGCCTCCTTTCCGAAGGAGATTTACAGCCATATCTGCAAGACAAAATTTTTGGTAGATTCGCGATCCCTTCCTCCTGCCAATGAGCGTATTACGAAGGAAGATGGTATTTATGCCTTAGCACAATTATTCTATGATACGTTGAAAGAGTCTACACCAACCATCAGTGAAAAGACACAGGATCAATACAAAAGTTTTGTGACCAAAATGAAGTTTGTATTTGAAGAGCAAAAAAATGCAAAAGTAAGCATTGCCGATATTCGAAAGAATCCCTTGGATGAAGTGGTAAATAAGATACCTTCTGCAGTTTGCGATTCAAAAGTCGTTGATAAAACATTAAAAACTAGCAATCGTGAAGTTATAAGACAGCTAAGAGACAATGTGAGACGAATGATTTTGTATCAAATTGGCCATACTGCAAATGTCGTGAAAATTCTGCGGAAGCTGTTCTTATTGCCTGTAGAATCTGGAAAGTCTCTGCAGATTCATCCCCGTGTCCTCAAATACGGAATGGACGAAGTGAACGCCTTGGCAGAAGAAGCACGGAATCTCCTCATTGATTATTATAGTCAATGTGAAATCTTATATCGTTCGGGTGCAGAGATTATTGCTGCAAGCAAATCCAATATGACAGCGATATAACCTAGAGAAATAGTATAAAAGAAAAGGAATGGAACCTTCGTGTTTATTTTGTTTAGAACCTGTGAAACAAGATTCTATACAAAATCCTATTGGATGTCAATGTAGGATAGTTGCTCATACACAATGTTTTAATGTATGGTATCAACAAAAACAACAATTAGAGTGTCCTATTTGCCATACTCTGGCTATACCGAATGCAGTGCACATAGATAATATTCGCATAGTTTTTGTTGATACATCACAACGATCTGAATCACAGCGTCGATTTCGGGGTCACGAAAAAGCAGTGGCCTTTTGTTGCTGTCTCCTTATGGGCTGGGCAATAGGATTTACGATCATAGACTTGATAGCGAGTCATTAAGAGGAACAGGCTCTAAAAGGTTTGTATACCATTGAAGAAGACGGCCTCCAAGTAAAAGTTGACTTCTCACTTTCCGCACATCTGTGATCCTCACTCCCCGTTGTTCAGCAATTTGGGCAAGAGGAGAGGGTTTCAAATTGGTCGTAAGTTTCGTTCGCCAGTCGTCTCCGTATCTTGCTTTAAATATATCAATTAAATCTTGCATTATAATGTCTCGTTGTTCATCCGTAAGAGGCATCTTCTACTACATTATCCAAAAGGGTTTTAATGTAAAAAACTCACCAGGATTGTAATTAAAGATATACCAAGAAAAAGTAGCGTCTTTTCCCCAAGGTTTTTTTGTATCGTGAGGAATGTTTGCATCCATCAGTACAATATCAAACTTGCTGCAGTCTACGCAGGTTTCAACAGCAAGGCGTTGAATAGATAAGGGAACTTCAATGGTCTTAGGTAACATCCAAGAGAGTTCTCCGATCGTTTCTCCATCAGGTACACTCCGATGATGAAGATCAGTCATACATAAATAAATATCGTGACCTTTATAATTAAATCCAAAGAGTTCTGAATCCCCTGATAATTGGAAGGGCAAATTTGCCGCAAATTTTGTCAGAGGAAAAAAGTCTGCGTGAGAATAGCTTTGAATAGGAGTATGAAGAGCAATTCCTTGAGATCCAAAATACTCTTTCAGAGATCCAGGAGATTCCTTTCGTCTAGCAAGATAGCGACTATGATAGAGAGGTGGAAGAGAAAACAAAGGAAAACCTTCTTTCAGGAAAACGTGAACATATCGCTGTTCAAGAGCTGTCAAACGAAGAAGTTCTTCTAAAAGACAGACAGCAAATCCTTGTTTTCTATAGTTTTTGTGCACACAAAAATAATCGACAAGACCTCCTCGAGGAACAATTTCGTGGGGAAACTTCAAGTTTCCCAGAGGTTTTGAAATACAACATCCAAGAAGAGCCCCATCCAGACTAAAGATGCCCACACCGATCCATTGTTCTTTTAAAAATCCTTTCAGAATTCTTTCTTTGGATAATGAAATGCGGCATCGGGGATAGATTGAAAAATGAGTTTTTAAAAAAAACGCCAACTTTTCAGAATGATTGGGTTTCAAAGGTAGGATCGTAAAACCTTTTGGCAAAGAGATCGTTTTTTCTCTCTGCAAAAGATTCTCTGTACAGAGACCATATGCCGTTTGAGCGCAAGGATTCAAACTTTCTATACAATGCCACCAAGATGGTCCTGGACATCGGCTCCAAAATGACATAGACACCGCCCTGCTTGTTCAAAAGTAAAAATGAATCCTAAAGTCCCGCTGTCGTAGTTCCAAACAGAGAAATGTCTGATCTAAAACCCAAAGCGATGCCCAAACGTTGTGAACTTCTTGGATGTAAATGTAAGCTGAAACTTACAGATTATGCGTGCCGCTGTGGAAACTATTATTGTTCTGAACATAGACTTGGTGAGACTCATCAGTGCACATTTGACTATAAACAGCACCACAAGGATCTTCTACTAAAATTCTTGAGCACTCCGATTGTGGCTGAAAAAGTGAGCGTGATCTAAAAATTGATTTTCCCCCCTTACCCCTTGCCAGTATAGCCTGAGAGTATGAGTCCTAACCCTTTCAAGAATGCTGGTTCTATCCAAATCCGTCTAACGCGTAATGACAATGAAAATCAAGATGATCGCATCGTCATTAAGTATAAAGATGAAAATATCTATCAGATCTATTTTCAAGATGGAAACACGAATGCTCCTACACCCACGACGTGGTGCACCATTCTCTCAGGTGAAGAACTCGATGTGTATGTAGAGTCTCTCTTTACTCTTGTATCCCGTGATCGTGACCCCTTCCGCAGTATCGAATTCCAGATTCCTTGCTTTCCTGCACTTCAGTATGATGTATCCGATTTGAAAAAGACTAAGATCCGTGATACGATTCTAAGTCTAATGCCAATTCTCTATGCTGCAGCGAAGTATTAATCACAACCTACAAGATGACGACCAAGAGGTGTTAAGGATGGAGGATAAATTTTTGGACCAGGAGGCAAAATCGCAACCCCATAGTGTTCAATCGTTTCTGGTATTTGTTCTTTTATTGGAATGTGTTTTATAGATTCATATTCAGACATTTTTAAAACCCTACTAGAATTCCTAAGGGTCATTCATTTTCAGCTTTTGGTTCTGTTCGTTTTTTGTAATGAACATAGACATTATTTGTAATGACTTTCTTATATTTTTCCCTGTTAACTTCATAGTCAAATGGAAATTCTCCTGCAGAAACCTCTTCACCAGCTTCTAGTCTTTCCTCGATGTCTTTTATTTTTTCTTCCTTATTCCTCTTATTTTTTTCATACTGAGGACTTTTATGATACTCTTCAGCTTCTCTTTTAAGTCTTTCAGTAATTTCTTTATTTCTCTCTTGTTCTCTTCTTTCGTTTTCATTTTTCTCTTCTTGTGTTTTCTTTCTTGATAAGCGTCGCAAGATTTCATATCGTTTGCCGTGTATTGTTACATTCTTTCCATAAAAAGGTCCTTCCATAGATTTATTTTGTTTTCGGATAGTAACATTACCTGACGCCGCGTTCCAAAGTTGATAATATAAATTATCGTTTCGTGCATAGTTTTTAAGATTGTTTGCTGCATTTGATACATTTTCAAAATTCTCGGGAATAGGAATATTGATAAGATTAGGCTTTATCTTCTTTTGGCGATTCCTATTTCTATAAGTCCTATTAATTCTTGATGGTTTCTCATTTATATGCCTTAATGTCTTTGCATAGATACTGGGCATAGATGTTGAAACTGATCTAGGTTTATTTTTTTTCCGTGTAAATGCACTTTTAAATCTTGACCAGATAGACATTCTCTAGTTTACGCAGAGGATTTTTCTGTGAGATACCCTATTGAGGAGACTTATCTCTGAGATACCCTATTGAGGAGACTTATCTCCGAGATACATAGCGACGATACTGGGACTCCAGCGTCCCATTAATTGTGTATATCGGGGAGAAAACCAACCCAAATCATCTTTTTCCCTCTTATCTTTGCGAAGACGAGCCCAGTAGGTTGGATGTTCGTGTAACCATTTAAATTCAGATGCAGCATTTAAGATTTCTTCCGTCGTTACAAACCCTTGAAAGACGTGATATTGAAAATAATGGTTCTTAGGATAATCTTTTTCTTGGCTCTGCAAGACGAGACCAGTATGTCTGAGCTTTTGAATCTCACGAATTTTTGCTTCTTCTTCCACTTCCCGTTGAACATTCTCCTCTAACAGATCCAAGACAGGCTTCTTCGGGTCGCGCAATCCATCTTTTCCTTCCATCTGACCCTTGGGTGGTTCCCACGTTCGTTTTTTGGGGTCCCCATCAAACCGCTTTACCACTAAGAATCGTTCCTTTACAAGAGGAATACCTTGTTCGTGTAAAAAGCAACAGGCTCTCAGATATACCCTCCATCCTTCCGTAGGATGCTCTACGTAAAAGTAGCGCTTGTGCGGAGCAAAGGCCAGGCGTTCTGCACCTCGTTTTAAACCGGGCTGGAATACATCATATATAGGTGTGTCCTTTGACATTTCCCTATTTATGGATGGCGAAAGAATAAGATATACGAATATTCAAACCCAACCATTACCAAATCTAAATATTTCGTGTAGGTCCATCCAGCGGCTTGACCCATCTTTACAATTTCTTCCATTGTTGGCATCGTAAGCTTGTGTTTTTGTCGTCGTGTCTTTCCATCCTTAAAACGAAACGTCTCAATAAATTCAGCACTCGGATCATAGAGATCAAAACGTCCTGTGTAATCAAACTTATCAAAGGCTACTTTACTTTCTGTAATTCGTTTCTTCGCATATTTTTGGAGTGAAAATCCTACAAAAGGAGATGCAGATTCTAACATAGGATCAAACTTGTATTTATTGACCACTTCAACAGCGAGTTCTCCTCCAGGTTTCACCCACAGATACATATGACGAAAGAAGGCTTCTTTGTCAGGGAGATAGTACAATGAAAAATACAAACAGACAGCGTGTGTCACTTCTCCGCCATTGACTGCGGACGGATTGTTTAAATCAGCAAGTCGATAATCAACATTTGTATTCTTTTGATTTAAGTATTTGGCTTTGTCTAACATTGCCTTGGACTTGTCTACACACAAGATATGCTTCACCTGCATTTTTGCAAAGGCAGCGGTAGCGACACCTGTTCCACATCCAGCATCCAAGACATCCATTTGATTTTTTTTCCAACTCTTCTTTTCCCATTCCTGAAGAATGAGAGCAACCTTTGCAGCTGTTCGTGTTTGCTGCTGTGTCAATACATCATAGACTGATGCATAAAAAGAATCATAGAGAGTATCATTTGTTAAAAAGGTCTCTTGATTTGCCTTGTCCGTAAATCCTTCGCGCTGGGGAGCCATTCCAGGTGCAATGACAACAGGATTATGAAGCTTGAGAAGATAAAGACCGGCGATATAATTTGCGAGCAATATAACAAATATAAGGATGAGAATCTTTGATAATGTGAGGCCAAAGACCATCTTCTAGTTAGATCTATGTTTTCGTGTAGATGCTCGTAGACGCCTACACGTACGTGTTTGACGAAACTGACGTTGCGCACATCCTGACTTATAGTATCGCAGTGTCTTACACAGGTCGTGAAAAGTAGTTTTATTTAAGAGCTGTAGCTTTTCTTCAATAGCCTTGCGTGTTTTCCAAAGGGCGCGCAAAGATTCGGATTTAGACTCCCAGGTTTTTGAGCAACACCCTTTGCTTTCCGATTTCCAGATTGAGCGCCACTCTTGAAAAGGCAACACTTCAGGCAAAAGACGCCAAAAGCGACAGACATAATTAAACCGACATTCTCCTGATAAGTAATTCCACTGCAAAAGTTCCTGTTTTGTCTTACACGTCTCTTTGGGAGGTGCACCAGGAAGAGGATGAGGTTGTTCTGTTTTGGATAAAGGATGACTCTCAATAATGGAAAAGAGAAACTCCCAACCAGGAAACATTGTTTTTGAACATCCATACTCCAATCGTTGTTCATAAATCTCTTTGACTTGGGAAAAGGGTGGATCGTCAGGAATCTTCTGGCCTTGACTCCGAAGTTTTTGATTTACAAGACTATGAATTTCGTACATCCATTTCCTGAGTGATTCTCTTGATCCTAAAGCATCTTCCACAGGAAGTTTTTCATAATGTTCAATTAAATTCGCACGACAATACTTACACGGAAGAACAAAAGGAAGGATTTCAAAGAACTGGCGCATTGCATTCTTTTGTTTTGCAGGCTCATAGGCGAAGGTGATCATATGCAAGAGCCGCCATCCTGATGGTCCCCAGTATCTGGTGTCCATTTTAAAAATACCTCATATTTTAATCCTCTATATGATGTTTGAAGACATACAATAGAGTTTATGTATAGCCAAATCCAGGCATTGACAAAGGAGCTAAGAAAGGACGGACTTGGTCAGTATAACTTTGCTCAGCTTTGCATTTCACTACCTGAGGTGGGCAGACAGGACGAGGGCAAGGGGCCGGAGGAGGACACTTGGTAGGTGCTGGGCATTTCACCTCAGGGCAACGAGCACGAGGGCAAGGAGGACACTCTCCACCTTCCTTGCGGCAGGCCGAATTGTCTACAATAATCGGTTGAGGTTTTGGTACAGAACTCTTCAGGACGTACTTACTAAGATCAGGAGTAGGAGGGCATTCCGATTTCAACATATATTGCGACATATCAGGCATTGCAGGACAAGGAGGAACGCTGGCCTTTAAGACATATTTACTGAGATCAGGTTCACGACAAGGAGGGCAAGGAGGACAGACAGGACGACTGGGACCCGATGGACTTGCACAACCGGAACACGGCCAATTGCCACCACAACGACCGCAACGAGGATTGGGCATTCCACCACCCAATTCAAATCCTAAGAACCCTTCCTTTTCCTTCTTGACGACAGGCGCAGTTTGTCTTCCTACGAAATATCCCACGCCGACGGCAGCAAGAATGAAAACGACTATATGAAATGTTGTTAGACGCATTAGGCCTCTTCTACCAATAAGGATTAAAATAGTTAGTGGTTTGTTTATCTTATGAGCGCCATCCAGCCCATTCCATCGGTGGGCATCCACACGTTTCAGGAAGACCGGGATCAGGTGTCGTGAGTAAGCGCGTACAGACCATTCTTGCATTACCGCGCCAGGAATAATCAGGACTGACTTGTTTGGAAGGATCCATACATCCAAAATCATTGGGATCCATACCATGCTTTCGTATGGAATCACAGATTTGGGCAGACTTGCTACGCCAGTCATATTTTGCTGTCTTTCCAACATCAATGCTTGGACGTGACTCCAAACGATTTACATCCATACCACCTGCAGCAGATTCCATTTCGCCGCGCGGGAAGGCGGTTGCACCATATTTAAATTCACGTCCACTGCCTGAAAGGAAAAAAGGGTCTTCTGATTTTTCCGCACCAGGACCTTTGGCAACCGCAGCAGCCACTTCATTGGGAGATGTAAATTTCAGTCCCAAGGTCCACGAGAGTCCATTAAATAATTTCTCACCATACTTTTCAAACAATGCCTGTGCTGCAAGAGCACCTGATTTATCTCCAGTGTTGTAGGCTGGAAATGCATTGGAAATAGTGATGGGTAGATTTGCAGAATTTAAGAGTTGAGGAAGAGGCTTACTCACATCCGACATCAAAGGTAAGAAGCTATCACGATCTTTTTTCAGAATGGGTATCTCAGCTGCTGGGCGTAAGCCAGTTTCCACTTCATTGATGATAGTTTCAACATTTAGTTTGATCGTATTGAGTGTATTTACTCTAGCATTTGTAACAGGATCGGTTGTTCCTGATGCACTTAGACGAGCAATTTCTGCTTCCAGTGTAACCTTTAACTCTTTGACCTCATCCAGAGTAAGTCTCTCACTGGATTCCAAGGCATTTGTAGCTGGAGCAACTTCATTGCCACTATTGTCCGTCATATCATTGCCACTATTGTCCGTAAATCCTTCCAACAAAGACGAACCGGAAGCCGAATTGACTGACATTCTGTATTTTCGTTGAAGATAGGCTAAATTCGCCTGGATATCATCTGCCTGGCCTTGCGTAAGAGCAGAATCTATTCCAGGATTGCGTTTTAACACAGAAATTTCATCTGTGAGTCGTTGAAGATCTCCACGCGCAGTGACTAAAGGTAACTGCACTTGTGGGTCACTTTGCTTTTCAAGACTCTTTGCCTCAAAGGTAAAGAATCCTTTCATACTTTCCAATAATTCTGATAAACGTTTATAGGGTGCTGCTTCTAAAGAAGGATCTCTGTAGGGAAGTGTATTAATGCGAGCTATCTCACCATAGGCTGGGCCATAATTTTTGTCCGTGGGAGTTAAATATGGAGCCGGAGTAGACATCTCAAGAGGAGCAGGTTTCGGATTTACATTCGGTATGATGACTTTGGGAGCCTTCATACTTTCATTTGATCCTGGATTAACAAATCCTTCTTTCTTTGTTTCTTTTGAGAGACCAATGGATGCTGCCAAAAGAACGAGTACTACAAAACCTAAGAAGAGGAATCCCTTCATCTACTACTATGGTAAGGAGCAATTCCAACAGGGAATTGAATCTTTGCGGATATATTCACTCATATCGGGTTGAGGTGAGCGAGTTCCCTGGACATATTCCTGACCTTGAGAGACTGCATCGGACTGATAGGGAGCATAGGGGCAGTTGGCGTCAGAGAGAACATGTTCTGTTGCACGTTTTGACAACAAGCTATCTTTGAGCTGAGTCGCAACACTTTTTGCTATGCGTTCCTCCACCTCTTTTGTGAAAGCATTCGTAGTGGCAGGTGCAGATGCAGGAGTACTTGTCTGACTTGCAAAGAGATCATTGTCCCCCGTAAGTGTAGAAGCTTTTAGAGCTTGATTCATACCTCCAACCGCTCCGTATAATTCGCCTACATCAACACCTCCAACCTTCGTTGAGGAAGCTTTCGACTTCACATAGGCTTCACGGGCATTGCTTGTTTTGATCATTGCATTTAAGAAAGCATTTAACATATCAAAATTTAAAGGTTGATCTTTGGCTGACGTTGCAAATGAATCGGAAAGCTTTAATTCACCAGACGCGATTTTCTTATCCATTTCAGCCAACTGAGCATCTTGTTCTGTAATTTCACGTTCCAGTGCTGTTTTTAAGGCTTTTGAGATGGGTTTTTCTAAAAGAGAAATCTTTCCATCTTGTGCCGTTGAATAGCCTATTCCAAGATCATTTAATTTGGATACAACAAGAGTTTCTTCATCAAAATCACCGATATCCTCAATCATTTTCTTGATGGCCTTATTTTGTTGAATGTATTTCTTCATAAGATCATAAAATACTTGACCTTTGGTATCTTTTGTAATAGTTACATTCTGTAATTCAAATCCATCTACACGAGTATAGACTGCAAACAAGACAGCCACTATGAGAACTATAAGTGCAGCAATATAGGGAACCATCTCTTTTTACATGTTGGAAATTTGAATAGACATAAAGGTGTATTCAGCCGTATACTAGAGATGCCCATAGTAGGATATATCGTTCAGTACTCCAATGAAGATGATTACACTATTTATCACGGATTTATGAGACTTTATAAGCAATTTTCAGATGCACTTGAACACGCACAAGAGCTTATGCGTGGATTTATGTTAACACAAGGAGAGGGAATTCAGATCTTTCGGAGTGCCAAACCTACAAAAAAAGAATGTGATGATCAGGGATCTGTGGTGGTTTTTGAAAGTCGTGACTATATCGTATGGATTGATGCAGTTATATGTGAAAATTGAGTGAGCCCCTGTATCCACACGAAAGCAGACAATGACTACACTTTCCGTTCGTTACAAGCAGGATCTCTGCATTGAAGCTGGTGTTGATGAGGCAGGACGTGGATGTCTATGGGGGCCCTTGTATGCTGCGGCTGTCATTTGGCCTCCTGAAGAAGAGTGGTTAGAGGAACATAGATGGCTTGCTCCGCAAATTCGGGACAGCAAGAAGCTCACAGCCAAACGCAGGCTTGAAATAGCAGAAGGCATCCGCGCTTTCGCGATTGATTATGGTATAGGCATTGTCACTCCACAGGAAATTGATTCCTATGGAATGACCATCGCAAATAAATTGGCCTTCCAAAGAGCACTATCCAATCTATCCGTACCTCCTGATCGTATTTTGTTGGATGGTATTCTATCCCTGAATCCAGAGGAACTGACAAAGAACAATATTCAGGAACAAGTAACGATCGTGGATGGAGATGCATTGTATTTGCCCATTGCAGCAGCATCCATTCTAGCCAAAGAAGATCACGATGCATATATTGCAGAAAAAGTAAAGCAAAATACTCATCTAGAAACAAATTACAATATGGCCTCCAACAAGGGATATGGAACGGAAGCCCATCGCAAAGGAATTCTCCAATGGGGAAAAGATGCTGAGCATCGTGATCTCTTTCTTCGGAAACTTTTGGGAACTGCTTCCGATTGTTTAATTACAGATACCTAAATACCTTCTTTGGATAGACATACCATATGGAAGTAGCGATCTTGTATAATAAGTCGAACACATTTGGTCTTGCCCAGGATGCTGAAGTCCTTCAATGGGCTCTTCAACAAACCAAATCGGGTGTTCGTGTACGCACTGCAGATCCTTTAGAGCCTCCTGTTCCTCTCAGTGTAGCCATTCACTTGGAAGTTCCGTATTATGGATGGATGCCTTGGTCTTCTACAAATTTTTTATTGTTGAATCCTGAATGGTATGAAACAGAAGCGTGGGAAAGTTATTTGAAACATTTTGATGGTGTTCTCTTTCGTGATATGATATCAAAGCAACGATTTGAGGTCAAGTACCCAGATGTAAAAACATTTTTTATATCGTGGTGCTGTGCTCCAAATGCAATTGATACGAAAGCTCCTCAAAGCAATTCTCTTGAGGATGGATTTGTTTGGTTTCTTGCTGGATCGAAACATAAACGGGAAGCTGCACAGAAACTCTTGCCCACGTGGAGCCCTGAATGGCCCAAACTCGTTGTCTATACTACAAAAGCACTGGATCTTTCTGGGAATGTGCCCAGCAATGTAGATGTTAAAGTGGAAGACTTAGACAAAGACCAGCGCAAACGTTTACAAGCTTGGTATCCTGGTCACATTTGCGTGAGCAAAGCAGAAGCCTTTGGATACACAGCAGCGGAAGCTGAAGCCAATGGTGCCTATATGATTCTCAATGATTTAGATGTGTATAAATCAGACTATATTGGGAATCAATATGCTCATATCTTTGAAACAGCAAAAGAGAAAAAAGGCTTTGCAACTTCTGCTGTCTTTCAACGTTTTGATTGGAACAATCCGCAGGTATCTATGGAAAAGGTACGCACTGCACAAAAGGAAATTGCTCAATCCAGAAAAGATGTGTGTTTGGAGCGTTTTAAAACATTTTGGACCTTTGTAAAGCAAGAAGTTGAGCAGCGAAAATCGAGTAAACCCAAACATCTCCCTCCCGTGCTTGTCCCTGAGGAATGTCCGCCTATTTCGGTTGTGACGCTCTTGTACAATCGTCGCAAGTTTTTTGATTTGGCCTGTCACAATATTATGTTGTCTGATTATCCAAAAGATAAGATTGAATGGGTGATTGTAGATGATTCTGATGATCCGAATGAATCAGTCTCTGATCGTGTGATCCAGGTTGGATTGAAATCAGCACCTCTTCAACTTGTCTATGTACCCTTTGATCGGCGTCTCCCCATTTCTGAAAAACGAAACATTGGTGTAAAGCGATCCAAACACGACATAGTCTTATTTATGGACGATGATGACCATTATCCTGAGACATCGTTTCGTAGACGTGTCGCTTGGCTAACCAAGCACCCTTGGAAGCCTCAATGTACTGCGTGCACAACGATCGCATGTTATGATTTATTGCGTGGAGTTTCTGCAGTGAATACGCCTCCCTGGGACCTCCCTTTGAAACAGCGTATCTCGGAAGCCACACTCACGTTTTACAAATCCTGGTGGGATGCCAAGAAATTTCCGTTCAAAGTCAATGTAGGAGAAGGGGAAGGATTTTTAGAAGGACGCGAAGAGGAAGTTCTTGAGATGCCACCTCAGCAAGTGATTGTAGCCTTTTCTCATAAACGCAATACATCAGGGCGTCGCATTCCAGCAGATGATGCGAAGCCTGGATGTTTCTGGGGATTTCCAAAGGAGTACTTGATTTACATTCACAAATTAGCAGGGGTTGAAGTAGAAGAGGAAAAAGAGACACGACGTCGTTAAAGATGGCGTCTTTGTTTCCGAGTTTTTGTGCGAAATCCTCCTTGTTTGTTGAGTTGTTTTGCCATAGTTTCTTGTGTTGTAGGAACGTGTGTCAAGGCCCACGCGAATTGTATAAGTTGATGTAGAACAGCTTGTTCAAGAAGATCACCTTTGATTTCAAACTTGGAGGTTTCGAAAAGAGTCACTATCGTTTGAAGAGGAGGAAGAAAGCTATTGAGTTCAGGATACGATTTGTATCTACCATACGCTAGACGAAACAAGCTAAGAAGTGCTTCAAAAAATCGTGTAGGAATGGGTGAGGAGGATGCAGGACAAAGAACACCTAATTCCTCTTGCACTACCTTAAATTGGTTGTCGTATAATTCAATTTGTGTATTGATATCTTTGAACAAAGATGTTACTTTTTGTTGAATAGATTCTGTATTCAATTCGGCCTCAGGGAATGTTTTCAGACCTGCAGTAAGTGTGCAAAAAAAAGGTGAGAGTGATTCTTGCGTTTGGACTTGACTATTCATTTGCTTTAGAAGACTTTCAAAGGCTTCCTGGGGTTCCATCTATTTAGGATGAGCACATTTCACAGACTTCCTCACCGCGCGCCTTTCTTTCTTGAAGTTCTTTTACAGATTCCTCATATTCACGTGCGAGCTGCTCAAGTTTTGCTCGTCTGGCTGATTTAGGAGAGAGGGGAACAGCTGGAGTTTCCTCTTCTGAATCACTTCCGTAGGAGTCACTATCTGAGTCATCTTCCTCTACGTGTTGTGTGGAACCTTGCACTGCTGCAAGAAGACGTGGGTCCACTGTGAACTTTTGGGCAGTGACTGGTGCTTTTGTTCTGAGATAATAACATCCGGTTTTGAGACCTTGTTTCCACCCATAGAAATGCATCGAGGTGAGTTTTGCATAGGTTGCATCCGCAACAAAGAGATTTAGACTCTGACTCTGGCAAATAAAGGCACCACGATTCGCAGCCATATCAATGAGCACTCGCTGTTTGAGTTCCCAGGACGTTTTATAAAGCTGTTTCGTTGAATCTGGAATCTCAGCAATCTCTTGGATAGATCCATTGCGAGCGACAATTTTTTGTTTCATCTCTTCACTCCAAAGACCTGCCTTCATTAGATCATTCATCAGATACTTGTTCACAATGATGAATTCACCTGCCAGTGTGCGCCGCGTGTAGAGATTGGTGGTGAAAGGTTCAAAACATTCATTAAAGCCTAGAATCTGTGAGGTGGAGGCCGTCGGCATAGGGGCCAACAAGAGTGAATTGCGGAGTCCCTCTTTGGCGTTGGCACGGAGTGCATTCCAATCGAGTGATCCATCTTTTTCAGTAAGAGGTGTGATTCCCCAAAGATCCGGTTGGAGTTGTCCCTTGGATGCTGGAGATCCTTGGAAGGTTTCATAGGATCCTTGGTCTTTGGCTAATTCTGTAGATGCTTGTACTGATGCATAATACATATGTTCAAAGATAAGTTGATTGAGTTGTGCGGCTTCGTCACTCTCCCAAGGGAGCCCAAGCATAGCAAAGACATCTGCAAGTCCTTGGCAACCAAGACCTACAGGACGATGACGCATATTGGATGTACGTGTTTCCGGAGTAGGATAGAAGTTGATATCAATCACACGATTCAAGTTGCGGATAGCCACTTTGGTGACGTTCCGAAGGGCTTCAAAATCAAACGTACCCTCTTGAACAAAGGCAGGAAGAGCAAGAGAGGCAAGATTGCACACTGCTGTTTCATTCTTGTCTGAATATTCAATGATCTCTGTGCACAAGTTGCTGGATTTGATCGTTCCTAGATTTTGTTGGTTGGATTTCTTATTGCAGGCATCTTTGTAAAGAAGGTAAGGGGTGCCCGTTTCCATCTGCGAATCCAGGATTTGGAACCAGAGTTTTTGAGCCTTGACTTTCTTGCGTCCACGTCCTTCTGCTTCGTATGTTTCGTACAGCGCTTTGAAGCTATCTCCCCAGACATCTGCGAGACCAGGGGCTTCATTGGGGCAGAAGAGTGTCCATTCACCATCTTGTTCCACACGATCCACAAAGAGATCAGGAATGCAGAGCGCATAGAAGAGATCACGAGCTCGTTCCTCTTCCGCACCCGATGGAAGCTTCATTTTGAGGAAATCTTCTACATCCGCGTGCCAGGGTTCAAGATACATGGCAAAGGAACCATTGCGCTTGCCGCCGCCCTGGTCTACATAACGGGCCGTGTTATTGAACACACGAAGCATAGGAGTAAGACCATTGCTGGTTCCATTCGTGCCTTTAATGAGAGATCCACGAGCACGAATGTTGCTGATGTGAAGACCAATACCCCCTGCGTATTTGGAAATCGCTGCACAATCCCCGAGGGTCTTGTAAATTCCTGAAATGCTATCATCGGACATCGCCAAGAGAAAACAAGAGGAGAGTTGTTGTCTAGGAGTGCCTGCATTAAAGAGTGTAGGAGTCGCGTGCGTGAGGAATTTCTTGGACAGCATATCATAGGTTTCAAAGGCTTTGTCCAAGGTGGGCTCCGAGCCCCACAAGGCCAGAGCGACACGCATCCACATATGCTGAGGCCGCTCCACAACTTTCATTGTGGTGTCTTTGAGGAGATAGGACTTTTCAAGCGTTTTGAATCCAAAATAATCAAAGAGATAATCGCGATTGTAGTCGATATAAGCATCAATCTGCTCTCCTTTTGTTTCTACAAGAGCGACAAGCTCAGGATGGATCAAGCTGGCTTTTTCACCGGTAGCAGGCATCACTTGATTGGAGAGTGTCTTGACTACGTCAGTAAATGAGCTGAGAGTATTTTTGTGATGATTAGAAACAGAGATACGGGCAGCAAGCGTTCCGTAGTCTGGGTGGAGCGTGGAAAGACCAGCAGCGAGCTGCGCAGTGAGTTCATCCAGTTCAGATGTCTTGACTCCATCATAAATCTGGGAAAGGACTTGTTGGGCAAGAGCATCTGGATTTACAGACAAGCTGCGAGCGGCTTTGCGCACACGTTGAAGGACCTTATCAAAGGAGACTGATTCACGAGATCCGTTTCGTTTGAGAACTTGCATACTAAAAGGCATTGGGAGAATTGGGTGTCTAAGCGAGGCGCATGGAAAAAAAAGGCTTCAAATTTTGGTGGGTTCCCTTAGTCTACCTTTTGCACTAAATCACTTTCAGAGAAGCGGAAACGAGGATAGGTTCCATCGTCGTTTGTTGCTTCCCCTACAGCAAGATAGACAACAGGAACTAGATTCGAGGGTAATTCAAGAATCTTACTCACTTCAGCGGCGTTAAATCCTTCCATTGGGCACGATGCAATCTTATATTCGGCAGCTGCGGCAAGACCAAAACCAAGTGCAATGTATGCTTGCTTGGCTGCCCAGGCGGTCTTGTCAGGAAGATATGTGAGGAATCCCATCAACATCTCACGCATAGAGTCAGCACCCGTGGCTTTCAGATATTCTTCTCCTCTTTCCTTCACATCGGATCTAGCACAAAGCACAAAAAGAGTTTGACATTCAGTGACTTGCGCTTGGTTATAACTGACCGGTTTCAGCTTTTCTTTGATGTCTTTGTTCGAGACTGCAAAAATTTTATAAGGTTGAAGACCAAATGAAGAAGGAGCGTTGATCATCGCATCCACAATAGGATTGACATCTACAGGACCAGAGCCAAAGTGTTTCACAGCACGGCGCCATTCAAGACTATTCGTAAAGGACTGAGTCATACCCATCTCCTCTCCTTTTACACCATTTCCTTAGATTCGAGTGCTTTCAAAATCTTTCCTTGCGTGACAATACGACTACTGATATTCATCGTTTCAAGCTCTTGAAGCAAGAGTTTGTATGCATAAGGAATTTCAATGGCAGAGAAGTTTGTTGTATTTCCACATCCTTTGCATTGCCAGACACCTTCTTTGGGATTGGCAATCGCGATCAAGCCGCAATCGCGACACGACCAGCAGCGGAATAAATCGGAGCATTCCATAAAGCGTTCTTTCGTGAACTCGGTGATCCCGTGCGCCGCCACACAATCACGTTCCATTTCTCCAAAACGGAGACCCCCTTCACGAGCACGTCCTTCTGCGGGTTGTCGGGTCAGCATCACTAAGGGGCCCGATGACCTGGAGTGTAGCTTATCCGCTGAGCAGTGACGTAGGCGCTGATAGTAACAGGGACCCATATAAATGCTCGTCTCCATCTGTTTCCCAGTATAGCCATTGTATAGCACTTCATTGCCGTGCGGCTCTAAGCCAAGATGATCACGGAGAATCTTTTCAAGATTGGGAAGGGTGACTTCGTTGAACGGAGTACCATCGCCCAAGCACCCAAGTTCCGCACCGATTTTTCCGAGGAGAGTCTCCATCAGTTGCGCAATCGTCATACGAGATGGAATGCAGTGAGGATTGATAATAATATCTGGAATGAGACCCGATGCCGTCTGAGGCATATCTTCTGCATTGAGGATCATTCCCACTGTACCCTTTTGTCCGTGACGAGAACTGAATTTGTCACCAATTTCAGGAATACGATCTTGACGAACACGAACTTTTGCTAAAGAATAGCCTTCTCCATTGCGATTGCGGAAGATGCGATCCACATAGCCCACTTCATTATTGCGCATCGTACGCGAAACATCACGATATTTTTTAGTGCCCGCAGGAATGACCATACCCGTGGCGACACGAAGAGGGACCACTTTGCCGATCAGAATATCTTCATTCCCAACATAGACATTTTCAGGAACAAATCCATCGGGTCCTAGTTTTGCATAGTTTGCATTTTTCATCTGTTTCGTCAGTCCTGGATCAGGTTTATCAAAGCGTTCTTCCTCACCTGAGCTTTGATTCTTGCGCTCTTCATCTTTGTACGTGCGGTAGAAGACAGAGCGAAACAATCCACGTTCTAATGACGCACGATTAATCATAATAGAATCTTCTTGATTGTAGCCTGTGTAGGTCATAATAGCGACAATGATGTTCTGACCTGAGGGCATTTCTTGGGCTCCATAGAACTTGCTCATAAAGGGGCTCACGAAGGGAATCTGAGGATAGCAAAGCAAGTGAGCCAGTGCATCAAAGCGTTCTTGAAAGTTCAAGGCATACATTCCCATCGCTTGTTTTCCCATCGCCGCTTGATACGAGTTACGGGGGGATTGATTGTGGTCAGGGAACGGGATGTTGCTAGCCAGTGTTCCAAGAATCGTCGACGGGTGAATTTCGGCGTGGGTATAACTGCGATCAGTGAGAACACCTTCAGGATGCATGGAAATGTAGCAACCTTCCGTTTCACCAGGATCAATGTATTCAATGAGGAAGTTGTGGCGAGGGGTTTCCCAAAGCAAGACGTTCTCCCATTGGGTGAAGCGTTGAATTTGTTTCAGCAAAGTCCCTTTGGAATCCTCTGCAATTTCTCTGAGAGTTTCAGCATTGTACACAGGACGAAGCATACGTCCTGCTTCTGTGGTGAGCCAGATTTCACGAAGCGCAGGTTTCCAAATGATCCCAGTGTGAATATGGAGAAGACCACATTGCTTGGCTTTGCGAAGTTTTGACAGCGTTTCCAAACTCTTCGAAACATCAATCATCCCAATCCAAGCACCATTGAGGAATACGCGTGTATGAGAATGTTTATACTCCGCAGTTGTATGTTTGAGTTGTTGGAGAACATTGAGTGAATTCAAATAATCACGGACAACACGAGGATTTGAGTAAATGCTTACAATGGCGGTACTGCTCATATTCTTAACAACACCAACGGAGTGTCCTTCGGGTGTTTCGGAAGGACAGATGTAGCCCCATTGCGTATTGTGAAGTTTACGAGGAGGAATGAGTTTTCCAGTCTTTTCAATAGGTGTGGAGATACGACGCAAGTGAGAGATTCCAGAGATATAGTTTAATCTGTTGAGCACTTGGGAAACACCAATTTTTGTAGGGCCGCCCGCCTTTGCAGATCCAAAGTTGCCTGTCGCAAGACTGGTCTTCAACCCCACTTCTACAATGGTGCTCTTAATGATTTTTGAAATATTGCTCACATTGACGATCTCTTCCCAGTTATTGGAGGCTCGCCAAGACCCTCCGTGAATTTCTTTCGCCAAAGAGGCACGAATATCTTTTACCATCTTGGTAGCAAAATATGTGCGGAAAAGGTTGGCAAGCAAGAATCCTGGCATATCTACACGCTTATTGGGATATCCATCACGATCATCATTGGGGATACGAGCGCTATTCACCCACAAGACCTTTCTTGTCATATGGGCTAAGAAGCAGGCTTTATCATAACAAGATTCTTCTGTGAGACCAATATGAGGAAAGAGTTCTTGATTGAGAATATCTTGAATGACAAGAGGGCGCTGGGATTTGGAAGACCAGGAATGAATGTGCTGAGACAGCCAAGCCAAGGCAGCTTCTTTAGTAGGAATCTGAAGAGCTTCTAGCATTGATTCATTCATTACACTATCGTAAACGGAATCTCCTTCGGGTCCCAAGATCAAATCACGAATTTCCCTATCGGATTGAATCCCAAGAGCTTTGAAGAGAATCCAGAGAGGAATCTCCGTTTTGATCCGCGGCATCGTAGCCTTGAGTAACCAGATTTGTTGGTTCTTTGGATGGTACATAATTTTCACTGCATTATTCTTTGGTACTTGATCATTATCAGGACCAATCGACTTGACCTCAATGACTTCCACTTCTTTGGTTGGGTTGCGATTGTTGCGGAACACGAAAGGTCTGTTTTCACTCATTCGTTCTTGAGAGATAATCACACGCTCACCTCCTTGAATGATAAAGTATCCTCCAAGATCTTCTGCGCATTCACCAAGAGCACTGGGATGAATATGCTTCTGATCGTGGAGCAAGCAATACTTGCTTCCTACCATCACAGGAATCTTTCCCAAGTGAACATTGGGGAAGAGACGGACTCGTGACGTACGGACACCACCTTTTGTGTGATCAATAAACGTAGTTGTTACGCGTACATCCACGAACAAAGGACTGGCATACGTCAAGTTACGGAGTCGTGCATCATTGGGCATCATAGGAAGAACTGCACCATTGTTTTCAAAGATGGTGGGCTTGCGAAGACTTGTATTCTCAAACTCCAATTGCACTTCATATTCGTGTTGGAGAGGAATATGAAGAGTATTTTGTTGTGGTTGGGTACCTTCTGCTCCGTGTCCCATAAGAGCATTTGCAGCACTTGTGCTAAGACCCGTTGCAGAGGCAAGTGCAGAACGAGGTCCTGAGAGCGCTACCTCAGGGGATCCACGAATGGTCAATGGATTGACCATTGTCACCACTTCAGGAATATAGCCATCCATAAAGTTGTTAAAGCTCTCGATTTGGTGAGCAATGATTTGGCGCCCATTGGATTGTTGAAAGTAGATATCAAGAATATGTCTGTAAGAGGGGAGCATCTTACCTTCTATGCGTGTGTAAGTGGACTCAATTTTTGCGGGTCCCATCGCTAAGCCTGGTTAACTTTGTGAGATTTGTTTAGACGGACAAAGTAGATGAGTGACGGAACTTCAAAAGTGTTTACAGTGACTGCAGAGGCTGCTTCGACGATTGGGGGCACACGAAAGCGTAGACGCACAAAAAGATCTACGGCCGAGACGATGAAAGTTGGCAAGGAACCGCAGAAAGGGGGTACGAGTCCTGGAACCACTCTTCAGATTGAGGCAAATAAAGCTCCTGGAGGTGGATCCGTTCCTTCAGCGAATTTTCAGAAAAGTACAGATGTTGCTTTAGCTAAGACTACTACTGAATCAAGTCCTGCTCCTGTGCAAGCAGGTGGAAAACCTGTGAAGGTGATTTTAGAAAAGAAGAAAAAAGGAACGCGTGTTGTCTTGGCACCCACAAAAGTGAAAAAACTCAATCCTGTCAGCGTGCCCTTGGCGGCCAAATCTCAGACGCGCAAAGTCGCCAAGAAAATCCGTATGTCTCTCAATGGCTTTGGGAAGCGTGTTACCCGTGCTAACACCATTCGTGTCGATGCGAAAAAACAAAAAATTGAGGATGTCAAAAAGACTCTTGTAGAAGCCAAACTCATCAAAGCTGATTCCAAAGCCCCTGAAGGTGTTCTACGACAGATGTATGCAGATTATATGACGCTGAAAAATAGGGCATTATAAGCTTAAATACGATTCACATTTCTAATCCATAGGAATGAAACTCCTTAATGCAAGTTATTTTCGCTTTTTGTCCCACGCAGTGAAGCATTCACAAGCTGCAGAAAGTATTTTAAAAGATTTAAAGCATCGTGATGATCTCTTGACGAAACATCAACCGATGATTGATGAATTGTATCAGAAAATAGTGGAATCTGCAAAAGAAGGCAAAGTCAAGGTGGAGATTCCTTACTCCCATCCCTTCTGGACCTCTCGTGAAGTTCACCATATCTTCCGTGAAAAGGGATTTCAAGTGCACTACGAGACCAATAGCATTGACTGGTGGTGGGATACTAAAGAAAATCAACTACAATAATATAAGATGTACGAAGAATACATTCGGAAATGGAAAGACTATAAACAAACCTATGGTGAGCAGACGTGTTTGTTTTATATGGTCGGCAAATTCTACGAATTGTATGATATCATAAACAAACAAACTGGTGAAGGACAGACCAACGTGAAACAGGCGGTAGAAACCCTCGGTATCACATTGACAATTCGGGAAGGAGAAGGACCCCAAGGAGAAAATTGTTATTTTGCTGGATTTCCAGAACAAAGTCTTCAAAAATTTGCGGGAATGCTCACGCGTGAAGGGTGGACAGTGGTGGTGTGCGATCAGGAGAAGAATGGTGCTGGCAAAGTGACGGATCGTCCTATCGCACGAATTTTCTCTCCAGGCACTCACATTGAGCTTGCAGGTGCGGAAGCTCCTTATCTCGCTGGTCTTTGGCTAGAAGAACAAAAAGAAGGGGCTCCTCACTATGCAGCAGCGGTGTTGGATTTGACCACGGGTCATCTTGTTTCGTTTGAATCCAAAGCGTCAGGAAACTCGGAAATTTGGTCTACCGATGAATTGGTCCACTTCTTTCACATCCATTCGCCTCGTGAAGTAGTCATCTGGTGGCGTGGCCATTCCTTAACACGGCCTTCGGAGGCGCTCTTTCGTCGTCGATGTGGCCTATCCAAAGTTCTTGTGCATATTGAGTCTGCAAATGCGGAGCACCAAGGCAATCTAGAAAATCCTTTGGTTCGAAAGCAGTATTTAGAAAGTCTGTTTGTGAAACGTTTGAGCTTGCTTCCCATTTTGGAACAACTCCAATTGGCGAATAAACCAAAAACGGAACGTGTCTTGGTAAGCCTTTTACGATTTGCAGAAGATCATTTGCCATCCGCTATTCACAACCTGCAGGATCACCAATCCTGGACACCTGAACTCTCTGTCTATATGGGAAACAACACACTGACACAGCTCAATTATGTGAGTACAGGGTCCGAATCCAGTATTTTGAGTTTATTCAACAAATGTATCACCAGTATTGGCAAACGAGGACTCCGTGAGCGTCTTCTGTCTCCTTCATCCGATAAAGCTACGATTCAAGGAAGATTGAATAGTGTAGAGTATTTTTACACTCTAGACAAGGATACACTCAAACTTGTCGAAGGGTATTTACGTCTCATTCACGACTTTCCTCGGATTCACCGAAAACTGATGATGTATAATGTAAGCCCTGCTGATATTTTAGCGTTAGACACAACGTATGGATGTATTGCTTTCTTAGACACTCTTCTTCAAGACTCTCTCTTGGATTGGGGAATTGCTGTCCGTCTGAGTTTCCAGCAATACAAAGCGATCTTCACAAGTTGTTTTGATATTGAAAAAACCAAACGAGCCTTAAAACAAGATGATCTTTCGTGTTTGCCTGCCACGAAAGCTCCTAAAACGTGCGCAAAGGAAGAAGAACTTGCAACGATAAAGCAGTCTGTAGGAGACATCATAGAAAAAATTCGGCAGTGGGTGGGTCTCCCTCCTGATGCGATTCGTTTGGAAAGTCAAGACACAGCGACTTATGTGTTAACTGCGACTAAAACCACACTGGGATTTGTCAAAGTCAAACTACAATCCAAGGAGCCTCCTCCGTTTCCAGGCATTTCTGTGCACGAAAAAAAAACAGGACGAGGATCGATTGATCTTCCTCTTTTACAAGAATTGCATTACAAAACATTTCATTTGCGCAGTCAGCTTCAACAAGCAATCAGAGATGAACTACCACCCATATGTAATGAACTCCAACATCCGATGTGGGTGACGATGGAACGCTGGATTGCTAGTCTGGATTCTTCCTTAACTCTGGCAAAGATTGCAAAGGAACGGGGCTACACAAAACCTCAACTCTGCGATGGGGAAGAAGCAGGTATCTCAGCATTCGGTCTTCGCCACCCCTTACTAGAATCTATTCAGACACGTATTGAATATGTCAAACACGATGTTGACTTAGGATTTGGTTCGGAACTGGGATGGCTACTCTATGGAATGAATGCCTCTGGAAAAAGTTCACTAATGAAATCTATCGGAGTGAATGTCTTATTAGCACAAGCAGGAAGTTATGTGCCTGCAACAATCTTTAAACTTAAACCTTTCAAGTCTATTTTAACGCGAATTCTGAATCAAGATAGTATCTGGGCTGGATTGTCTTCCTTCGCTGTAGAAGTTTCTGAACTTCGCGATATTTTCCAAAAAGCTGATGCACGAAGTCTTGTCTTAGGAGATGAATTGTGCAGTGGTACGGAATCGGTTTCCGCAACTAGCCTCGTAGCAGCAGGCATTCAGCATCTTCACGAGAAACAATCTCGGTTTGTCTTTGCGACTCATTTGCACGATCTGATGAAACTTTCCAAGATTACAAGTCTACCTGATTTAGGAATTTGGCATCTTCGTGTTCATTATGATGTAGCAACTGATACATTAGTGTATGATCGTACACTGCATCGTGGCTCAGGAAGTACATTGTATGGTTTGGAAGTTGCTCGTGCAATGCATCTCCCTTACGAGATTTTGAAAGAAGCCTTGGCATTCCGTCGTGAACTTCAGGGAGAAACTAGTCTGGAAGACGCGGAGACCAGTTCGTGGAATACGCAGGTAATTCGGAAAGAATGTGGTGTTTGCAAAGAGCAAATGGTTCGCGATTTGGAAGTGCATCATATTCTTCCTCGAAAGGATGCGGTCCAAGGTAGATTTGCCGATGGAACCTCGATGAATGATCCACGAAACTTGATTGTAGTTTGTCAGACGTGTCACGATAAACATCACGCAGGACTCTTAGAGATTGGTCCTGAAAAACAGACGTCCAAGGGTCCCCAGCGTGTGATCGAGGAAGTGAAGCCTCCAGCCACCAAAGCCACGAAATCCAAATGGACTTCAGAAGAACAAGAAACGATTGAGCGATATTTGCGAACGTATCCACACCTGCCTATCCCAAGGCTTGTGTTTGATTTGAAACAACAAGAAGAAATTACGATTGCTCCAGCAGCGCTAACCAAGCTACGAAAGACACTTACATAGAGTGTTTTCTTTTCGCTGTTTTCTGCTTTCGTTTTCCACCCAAGGTTGCGCGGCGAGTTAAGGGTGCTTTCCCTACAGATAATTTTTTCAAGTATTTGGCAATGCCTTTTGTCTGGTCTGTCTCATTTAAACTCGCGAGGACTTGTTTATAATCGTTTCGCATTTCAGCATCTGACGCTTTGATAATTGACTTTTCAAAGTCGATTATGATGGCATTTTTATTGTCGCACGTTAATAAAATATTTTTGAGTTCTAGATCATTATGGGCGATTTTTCGTCTATGCAACCATTCGATTTGACCATAGAGTGAATGAGCAATCTCTTTGTCATTCCCTTTGTATAAAGACCATTTACAATTCTTAATTTCTGGTGTCACCAGGATTCGAAAGGCATCCTCTTTAAAATAATCATTGAGATAGAAGCCCCACCAGGAAGGAAGACTTGATAAGACACTAATTTCATTCCGAAAAGCCTCATCCATTTGTTTAGGACCTAATTGTTCATCGCCTTCAATATGCGTAATGCCTTTGGCAATATAGTTTTTTTTCTCAGAAGGATCATACAAATGTAGGACATTCCAATGTTTGGTGCCCTCCACCTTAGAAATTTTGAATCCACGGGGTTCAAAATGCTCTTTGACTATTTTATGAAAAGCTTCAGACATCCTACTCTATTATGTGCTTGTAGAAGTGATAGCAGGGAGAGTTGCATTGGCAGGCATAGCAATATAGGTCATCGGGCCAGGATCTCCTTTGTCACCCTTGTCTCCTTTCTCGCCTCTCTCTCCCTTTTCACCTTTGCCAAATCCTGCCAATTTAATCATTGCCATATCTCGTTTCAAGGCATCAAGATCAGCAATGAGTGATGAAGATACACTGGTTGCTGCAGAAGGAGCAGGAGTGGCTGCGGTAGACGCAAGGGGTGCACCGCCTTTCAAGGCCTGGACTTCCTTGCGTAGATTCTCAACTTCGGTTTCTAAAGCACGAACCTTTCGGCCCAAGGGATTTCCATTCTGGAAATTCAAACCACTTTGGTTCAAGAGTGAAGTCATCTCTGGTAGAATCTGTTGCTTTCCAAAAGCAGTTTCATACGCGAGGCGAGTACCGGGAAGGCAGGGGTTGCATCCTCACCCCGTGGAAGCAGGGGTTGCATCCTCACCCCGTGGAAGCAGGGAGGGGGCTAAAATTGTTTCGCAAAGGTGAAAAGTAGAAGGTACAGCTAGAATGATTATTCCCATCCGTTGTATGAATTGTGGAAAACCGATCGCCGATAAATGGCTCAAATATCAAGAACGCCTTCGTTCTCTGAAAGGGGATGCCGCCGAAGTTCCGTTTTATATGGATGGAACGACAGTACCCAATACACCTGAAAAGAAGGTCCTGGATGAATTGAAGCTAACTCGTATCTGTTGCCGCAAGCACTTCCTCACGCAAAAAGACTTGATGGACAAAATCTAAAATCTCTTCAGAGTTCTTGCCAATGGAGTTGTTTATGCCTTCCGTACTCATTCTTTTATTAGCAGCAGCAGTAATCTTTTTTTTACTTCCTCGTTTCGGAGCTCCAGTTCTTGCTTTGATCTCCGTTGCGCTCTTAGGATTTGGCGTGTATCAACATATGAATGCCTTCGGAAATGAATACCGCTTCAGCACTTGGCAACAAGGACTAGTGAACTATGCTCCTTATGTGATGATTGGAGGTCTGTTAGTGGTAGTTGCTTTTTACTTGCTTACGATTTCTCCTCTAGGAAGACCCAATACTACGGCTCCCTCTATGCCTGAGATTCCTTCTGTTACTGAAATGCCTCCAGCCAATACGGCAACGAATGCTGTGACTGCGGGTGTAAACAATGCACTCAAAGGCATTGGAAATGTTGCAGGAACTGCAGCTGCTGCTGTTGGACTGAATAAGAACAAGACTGGAGAACCTACTGCAAATGCGACACAAGCCTTGAACAAGGCTGCGAATGCTGTCTCCAATGTTAGTAAGGGCGTGAATAATGCACTCAAAGGCATTGGAAATGCCGTCAAGAATGTAATACCAGGAGCAAATGGATCAAAGCCAAATAACAAAGGAGGCTTGGGAGCGGCTCTTGGATTGGGCGGACCTGCAGCACCTTCAGGGAATGGAAAACCTAACGGCGCAAATAAGGGATTGAAGGTACCTGGAATCAACTTCCCGTTGTCACAGGTCTAGAAACTTCAAAGCTCTTACTAGAAAGGTATGAAGCATACCCGAAAGCAGAAAAAGACTCCTATGTCTATTCCTCAGTTACGAAAGGCATTTGATCACATTGAAAGTGTTACGTCTGGTATTTTGACGAGAGAACGAGATGCATCCAAACGTAGAAAAGCCTTTCAAGCGGAGTGGATGAAAGTGTTTCATCGTGCAGTGGATGATAAGGCTGCAGACGCCTATTTACAATTTGAATCCAAGAAGAAAAAGACACGACGCGGTCAACGAGGAGGTGCTGCGTTAGCGGGAGCACCTTTGGATTATTCAACACGTCCCGGTATCTATGGTGTCTATGGTGAGTTTCCTCAGTATATTTCGGGAGGCTTTGCAACCTTTGGTGATGCTACAAACAAGATGGCTATTCAGGAAGACTGCAATTCGGCAGCAGCAGCAGCGCAGTTTCAAGCCCCCTACAAAGGCTTCGGGGCAGCATCTCTTGCTCAGAATGGAGGTGCAAAAAAGAGTCGCAAAGGCAAAAAAGGCAAACGAGGCACCCGCAAAATGAAAGGGGGTGCGAACTGGGGTGAATTTGCCAGTGCATTGACACTTCGCCCTGTCACGGCCTCTGCACCTCCTAGTCAGATCTATACAAGTCTTATGGAATGGAAAGGTGGAGAACCCTACCCATCGTCTCTGGCTAATACCGGTGCTCCCAACTATCAAACCCTCAAGCCTCAAGTGCAGGTCGCAGGTGTTGGAGAGATCACACGTGATCTTCAAAGCGAACTCTAAATGTTTGGCGGTCTAAATCATCAGAAGAAACCTATGATAGGAATAGGATTCTTCCGATGTCGAACATACGAGGAGACGATGCCAAAATGTTGGCAAAAGAAATTTTAAATACGTACTTCAAAACACATCCTTACCCTTTCACAAGTCATCATATCAATTCCTATGATCAATTCTTGGGTGATGCACTTCCAAGCATAATGAGGGCAAGAAATCCTATTTTAATTCTGAAAGACCTGATTACAGACAAACCCAAACCGATCTATCGCTACAAGGTGGAAATCTTTATGGGTGGACTCGAGGGTACAGGATTCTATATTGGTACACCGACGATTGCCTTGCAGGACTCAAGCGAGGTACGTGTCTTATTTCCGAACGAGGCGCGTCTCCGCAATCTAACGTATAGTTCCAATGTCTTAGCGGATGTCTATATTCGTCTCACGATTATGCAACTAAACCGCGAAACAGGTGTCTTGGAGGCTGTTCCTATGGCTCCGATTGAGCTGAAAAAAACAGAGGCTCTGGATGAGCGTATTCCTTTGTTTAAGATCCCCATTATGTTGCATTCCAAATATTGTATTCTTCATAACAAACCAGCGGAATTCTTGAGACAAGCAGGTGAATGTGAATATGATTATGGAGGATATTTCATAGTGGATGGAGCTGAAAAGGTTTTGATTACAACACAAGAACAGGCCTTCAACACACTCTATATCAGTCATCAAGATGCTGATCCAAAAATTAGCCAATATGGTACGATTTCGTGCTTGTCGCCGACGACGCGCCAAGTCAAGCGTGTTGTCTTTTACATAAATCGCATCGAAGAAACACTTCACGTACAAATTCCCTATGTGCGTTTGCCTTTGCCTGTCTTTATCTTGTTTCGTGCGATGGGTGTTCAATCCGATAAAGATATCTTACAATTGATTTTCCCTGATTTAGAATCTGCTGAAGCAAAGATTCTTGCACCTATGCTGCACCAAAGTATGTTAGAAGCCGAAGGATTTAAGGATACGCATATGGCAGTTCAATTCATCCGATTTTTGACAAAGGGCTTTAGTGAAGCTCACGTTCTTGATATAATTCATAATCAATTATTCATTCACATTGAAGATCTTCCTGGGGCACGTGTTTCCTTTTTAGCCGACTGCGTTCGTCAAATCTTGCGTGTCAAAGCAAAGATTGATCTTCCTACCAATCGTGACGATACACGAAATCAGCGCTGTTTGAGCAGTGGATTTTTAACCCAGATGTTATTCCAGGATATTTATACAGGCTGGGAAAAGGCGATGAAATTGGCCTTGGACAAAGAATACAACTGGAAACGAGGTATCTACAGCAATGAACATTTTGCAGATATTTTCTTAGCAGGGAATCGTGCAAACATATTTCAAGTGACAATGATTACTGACTCTCTTCTTCGTGCGTTCAAAGGAAAATGGGGGTCTGGATTTGGAGAAGAAAAGTCAGGAGTGATTCAACAATTGTCTCGTCTTTCGTATCACGATTTCTTGTCTCATTGCCGTCGTTGCGTGCTTGATTTTGATACAGGATTGAAACTCCCTGGGCCTCGTCGTTTGAATCCGTCTCAGTATGGATATTTCTGTACAAGTGAAACACCCACGGGAGCAAGTATCGGTATCACAAAAAATTTAAGTATTATGACGTTGATTAGTACTGCGAACAATCCAGCTCCTATCCGACAATGGCTTTTAACTCGTGGAGGAGTTGTTCCTTGTCTGCTCATCAATGATGATATTCGTCGTGTTGCAGTTCCTGTATATATCAATGGTGGTATTTTAGGATATACGATTGATCCTGTGGGTCTGACAAAAGTCCTCCGCTATTTGAAATGGACGGGTTGTTTGCCTGCCTTTAGTTCTGTAGGATTCGCAATTCGCGAGCGCAAGGTCTTTTTGTATGTGGATGAAGGGAGACCTATGCGACCTTTGTTGCATTTAGGAACAGACGGATCTATCCCTATCGATCGCATTCGCAGTTTACGACGTTGGCGGGATTTGGTCATGGGAACTCTCCCGTTAACTGCAACCTTGGATATTCAGAGTGTTGGATTCGTAGATCCCCTCAAAGAGAAAGAATCTCCAACTCTTTCTGAGTATATTACGTTCCTTACACCGCATCTTGGTCTTGTTGAATATGTAGATCCTTATGAACAAAATGAAGCATCCATTGCCAATTTTCCAGAATATATTACATCTACAACATCGCATCTAGAAATTCACCCTTCTACGATTTTGGGTCTCATGACGAATATGATTCCGTTTCCTCATCACAACCAATCTCCTCGTAATCAATTGAGTTGCTCGCAGTCAAAACAGGGACTTTCTGTCTTCTCCACAAACTATATGAACCGATTTGACAATCAAACCCATATTTTATGTTATGGAGAGGCTCCTCTCTGTCGTACTTTGTATTATGATTATGTTGCTGATGGACAAATTGGGTATGGACATAATCTTATTTTAGCCATAGGCAGCTTCACGGGATACAACCAGGACGATGGTATCGTAATGAATGCGGATGCAGTTGAACGAGGAATGTTTCGCAACATTACATTCCGCTCCTATGAGGCCTTTGAAGAAGAAAATGAAAAAGAAGGGACAGAAGTACGCATTGCTAATCCTGCTCGTGTACCAGGGTGGACAGATATTAGAGCAGGATTAGATTACACAAAATTAGACGATCGTGGGATTATTCAAAAGGGAATGTATGTAGATGAGGATACGGTGATCGTGGGGCGGTATATTCGCACACGAGGGGGTCTTTATAAAGATGCAAGTGTGACTCCGCAAGTGTGGACAAAAGGTCGTGTGGAAGAAATTGCGGTGACAGTCAACAATTTCGGAATGCGTTTAGTAAAAATCCGCATAGTCCAAGATCGTACTCCTGAACTAGGAGATAAATTCTCCAATCGTCACGGACAAAAGGGTACCATTGGAATGTTGGTCAGAGCTCACGATATGCCGAGAACACCCGAAGGGCTTGTGCCTGATATGATTATGAATCCTCACGCCATTCCTTCTCGTATGACGATTGCTCAACTTATTGAAACCATCTTTGGAAAGACAGCATCGTTGTATGGAGCAATTGCGAACGGAACCGCATTTATGAATGATGGTGATCCTGCACAAAGTATTGGAGATGTCTTAGAAAAGAATTTTCATATGGAACGCTATGGGAATGAAATTCTGTATGATGGTACAACAGGTGTACAGATTCCAAGCACTATTTTCATTGGTCAATGTTATACAATGCGTTTAAAACATATGACAGAAGATAAATGGAATGCAAGAGGACAAGGAAGACGTGAACAACGCACGCATCAACCAACAGGAGGACGTGGAAATGAAGGTGGTTTGCGTATCGGTGAAATGGAACGCGATGCAATCGTTGGACACGGAATCAGTATGTTTACCCGAGAAAGTATAATGAAACGTGGGGATGGTGAAACATTCCTCCTTTGTAATGGATGTGGTACGATCCCCATTTACAATGAACAAGAAGGTTTTTACGCGTGCCCTCTATGCGATGGTCCGTTTAGCTATGCAGGGAAGACAGTAAATACCTTGGAATTAATTCCACCCAATAAGCGAAGTTTGGCAACCTTCAGTCGAGTAGAGATGCCTTATGTCGTGAAACTTCTCGAACAAGAATTGTCTACGTATATGAATATTGGAATGCGATTTGTGACTGCTAAAAACATCAGTCATCTTCCAAAACCTGATACAAGTTTGCTCAAAGATTCTCTCCTCGAAGAATTCAAAGATATGCCTTTACCGGATTTAGAAGAAGAAGATCTGGATGCACCTCCTGAGCGACGTGTAAATCCAGCAGCAGCAGAGCAGAAGGAAGATGATCTGAGTGGTCTTCCAACAGGATCTCAAACAGAAGAACAAGAAGCTGATGTTCCACTTGTTGGAACGGAAGATGAATTCTTAGAACAGCAACTGGCGAGTGCCTCTCAAAATGCTGCTCTTGCGATTGCCACACAACGTTCTCTCCAAGCCCAGCAACTTGCAAGACAGACACAGCAAGGCATTCAACAAGCAGTTCAGCGTGCTGTTCCGAATGCATCTGTTCGTTTCCAAGGACCTGGATCCGCTCCTCTTTCAGTGGTTCCTGAAACAAATGAATCAGCGTATGAGTCAGCACCTTTGCAAGTACAGGGACCACCTCCTCTTGCAGAAGGAGCCTACTCGGAAGCTCCTGCATCCATTCAGATCGTGCAACAAGTTCCTCTGTTGCCATTGGGAACAACCTTGTTAGGTGGACCAGGACCTGGCGGACGCCCAACCCTGGTTGTGGATACAAGTACAGCAGCAATGGCTCAACAAGGTCTGAATACCTTTGAACTTCCCGCAGCAGCACGGCCTCCCAATCTTTCCAATCGTGGATCTGCTGCCAATACCAATCGTGCTACGCGCAAAGTTCGTGGAAACACGTCAGGCCCAGGTATATTCAATCAGCTTCAGCAACAGCAAGCTCCTTCTTCGAGTACGAAAGTGACAGTCAACAAACTTGGGTAGGGTCTAAAAATTGACTACTTTTTTCACTAGGGCCATCATTAGAAATGAGTAGTCAGAACGATTTTGAATTCTTTGATCATTTATACCGCAGCCGCAAAACACTCCTTCGTATTTTATCTGATCGCAAATATAATACGAAGCCATTTGAGCATTTTGGTCCTGATGAGATTGAAGCTATGGTGATTGCAGGTCCTAATGCGCTACGGATGGACTTGGAAAGACCCAAACCCTCCGATTCTACTATCACAAAATGCCGTGTTCTCTATAGTTTGAACAAACTCAAATCAAAACTCTCAGGGTTTCTTGACAATCTTACGAATCCTGAGAAAGGAGATGAAGCCGTCGACCCCAAAGATACAGAGGTTATTGTTATGTTGGCTGCTCCCGAAGGAGAACCTGTTGTTGAAATGTATCATTCTGCAGCCTATGAGCAACTTCAATCAAAAGGACTTCGCATTGCATTCTTCCGCATTGCCAATATTGTGATCCACCCCTCCGATCACATTCTAGTTCCAAAGCACGAACGTCTTCTTGATGAAGAAATTCCCTTCCCGAAAGCTGAGCGTCACAAGCTTCCACTCATTCGCTACCACGAAGATATGCAGGCTCGCATCCTTGGACTGGTTCCTCGTGATATCGTAAAAATTACAAGACCAAGCCCTGCATCTGGTGTCTATACTATGTATCGTATTTGTTCACCCTAAGCTAATTTGTAAGTACAAGTAAGAAAGATGAGACGTTCTGTCAATGTACCGGCCCAAGATCAAAATTGTTCTACGTATCGGTCAAACTATAGATCTATGGCTGATTATGAACGAGTGACCAAAGGCCAACTCCAAGGCTACTTGGATGTTCTTCGTGGGTATACAGGTGCTCAGATTCAAGCACTCAAAAATACAAACAATGTTGCAAGTACAACATCCTACAACAATGCTTTACAAAATCTTCAACTTGCTGAGAACAATGCAAACATCTATATAAAATGCATTAATAAAGATATTATCCAACGCAATGATTATGCATCAAGATTATATAGCTTGCAACAAGAATTAGAAGATCTACGAAAGGAAGTTGGTGAGAAGAAAGAAATCGTCAATGAAGCCAAGGAGCGTTCTGCCCAATTAGAAAATCCTTATAACAATACAACGTGGTGGGAGACGTGGTTTCCATTAGGCAGACCTATTCAGAAGGAAAATGTCCCGGTGCTTTTATCCGTTTCCATTCTAATGCTTGTCTTCTCTCTTGGAATTTTTTTGCGGTTTGCGGGGAAAGAATTACGATTTGAGTCCATCAATTCTGTAAATAGTTTTGTAAGAAACTTCAATACTCGTGGTGGTGTAAAGATTTGAAATACTTTGCGCTGATATAAATAGAATGAGCAACAGCATTTGCAGTGCCACGGGAAAAATTACATCGGACGCACAATTGGTTGGAGATCCGCCAGGAAGTATCCTTCCTGCAGTGGGAAATGACGGCCGTATTCAATCAGAGGATCTGAAAGGGCGTTTGACTGCGGTCAAGTTAGAAAGTATCTACAATACGTTAGTTCAACAAGGTCACTTGGTGAGCAACACGCAATATCAGCGAGATTTACGATCCATTGGAGATACAAAAAATACCACAAATACATCTGCACAGGCCATTCTAAATAATTTGGGTGCCAAAGAATCAGCAGCGATGCAAAAAATTCAAACAGAGTATTGTTTTTATTTTGTTCGCTACCGCTATGCTCTTGATACTCTGTTTGACAAGTTAGTGACAACATCCAAGCAGTCCTCTTTGACTGAAGCGGATAAATCGGATATCCAGTCTAAGCTTACACGTGCCAAGCAGTATAACGAAAAGCTTAACGACATTATTCAGATAACAAATTACATTGCGCAAAAGCGTGCATCGGAAATGCGTCAACAAAATACTGATATTAACTCAGTAAATGCCAATATTAAATCAACATTTGATACTCTTCAGAATCATTCAAAGATTTTAAATAGTGAAACATCTATTTCCGATTTGCGCAAACGTATGGTTGAATTTACGGAGGAGAAGAATCGTTCGGCATTAAATTTACTCTCCTTGTATGGGTTTTTAAACCTTGTTGCGATTGGCCTCTTAGTTTACATCGCCCGCTCATAATACCTTGAATAGATAGAAGATGGGCAACCTTCAAAGTGTAACAGATCTCACCCGGCTCGTTCAAGACGTTCAATACACGACCGCCTTGAAAGGGATGACGGATCAACAGAAGCAAAATTACTTTACTGCGCAAAAACAAGAATTAGTGGGGAATATCTTACAAGATCGTGAAGGAACCTTTGCAAAAGTGTATACAGATGCAACTCGGAATAATGCAGTCCAGCATTCTCTGTTTTTCTATCAACAACGCAATCGTGACATTGATAATCTTGGCAAAGCAATCCAGAATCAAAATGAAACAGCTATCGGTACAACTCGCTTTAACAATCAGTTAGCGACTCGTCAATATGAGATCAATCAATGGTCGTATGAAAATAAAATGGAGACCTTGTTCGTTTTCCAGATCCTATTTGTGACAATTCTGTTGGCTGCTGGATTCGCGTATTTGAACAAGGCTGGTCTCCTGTCTATGACGATTTTGGGAGTTCTTGTTGGTATTTTGCTTTTCATTGATATTGCTGTTCTTTTGAATCGTTTCCAGTATACGAAGAAAGTTCGTGATCAGCGCTATTGGAATAAGCGTCAGTTTACAAAGAAGACGCTCCCTCAAGGCTCCGGTTCATCTATTTGTCCTCCTGGTGAAGAACCCAATACTGATTCCCAACCTGCAGATGCTCCTCCACCTTCAGCATAAGAATATATACATATACGTACCTCAAACTATCAATTAAATTGATACTTTAAGGTAGTAGAAATGGCCACAGACAATGACTGGGATACACGCAAAGCCCGTGTAATTGAACAAATTGAAACTCAGTTACCTGCACTGATTACAAATTATGAATTAAAGACCCGTGCAACCAGTGATTTGGTCAAACAAACACAGATGTTGGAAGATGAAAAAGGAAAGCTCGAACACGAAATCAAACTGGCTGAGCAAAATGCCTCGACTGCAGATCGTGAATTTATTGAACGTCGTGAAACTTTCCCTGATCCCTTCAAGCCCTCGAAGATCTACACGATTCAGGATTTTACATTTTATATGTTTTTTGTAAGTTATCTTATCTTTTTGGTGGCAGTCTCCATGGTATTCCAAGAAAAAATAAAAACATTTGTGGGAGGAATCGTTCTTCTCTTTTTCATTGTGGCTCTTATGTATCGTTACATTTAGGCGTCAGCATTGTTTTCATCGTGCTGTTTTTCGAACTCTTCTAGATCTTCCTCATCCAGGAACACGCGAATATGGGAATACTCGCGTTTGCCTCGTGAATCTCCAAATGCTTCTTCGCAACGATTTTCTAGCTCCTTCGTATCCATCTTCTTGCTGCCTGTCGCCACCATCCAGCGATTGTAGGCTTTGACGATCTCCTTGAGGGTAACCTTCTCGTTTGTGACTTCCGTGTAGCCATCGCGCAGCTCTTTGATTCGTTCGCAACGGAACTTGGCGAAGGCATCGTGGTCAGCCTTGTATTTCTCAGACTCTTGCTTGACAATCGCAGGTTCAGGCTTGAGGCCATTGGGGATGTATTCCGTTTCATAGATGTGCACAAGGAGACTGAGGAAAGGTTCGCGCCACGTGAGCAACTTGTCATCGAGGTTGTTGTCACGAGGGTACATATTGGGCTTCTTCGCAATGAGATCAGGATGATCAAGTTCTTCAAAACGACTCTCAAACGGAATTACACGGATACGGCGCCAAGTACCATTGTCCATACTATTGATGGGAGGAAGACGATTGCACATCATAAACATCTTGCCCATCACTTTGAATTTCTCTTGATCACGATACATTGCACGGGCTTCTAGCATATCCTCACCAGACATCTGTTTCATACGACTCGTATTCAGAGGTTCCTTGTCATCAGGTTCCTGGGAATAGATGAAACGGCGACACTTGATCGCCATAATATCTGGATTAGCTGCACCGGATTCAGGACGCTTGCGCGTGAACACGGTGGACTGAAGGGATGTCTGATAATCACCAAAGACGTATTTCATCAGTGTCACAAGTTTGGATTTACCATTGCTACCTACACCAATAAAGAAGTAGTAGAGCTGTTCACGATTCATACCTTCTAGACAAGACGCAAGGAGTTTGAGTACGTGTTTCTTGAGATCTTCACGAGGGAAGAGTTTTGTGAAGAAGTCCTGAATTTCATCCAAGCGAGGATCCTTGTTCTTGACGAACTCGCTATACGGAATGTAATTAATGGCTTCCGTTTCAGGTGCATTCTTTCCTGCGAGGAAGCTGACATAATCTTCAGGGCGTCCCTGACGGAAGATCACACGTTCTCGTGTGACTTGACCCGTGCGATGAAGAGGATTGGAAGGATTCGCAGTTGTCTGATTTACAAGTCCAGCAAAGGCGTTGCCTTCGGGTGTAGCACCACTTGCGACAGGTGCATCCACAATATATTTACTGCGGAGTTCGAGAACACCATTGGCGCATCCAAAGAGGAATGGGTCAATATTCAGTTTCTGTTCAAAGTCTGGTTCACAGAAGATTTGGCTACACATATTCATTACAGAGGTACCAAACCCAAAGTTGTAGAGCTTAGATTGCATATCAACAAGCATCTTTTGTTTCTTTGCATAGAACTCTTTCATTGCGATATCCGTGGTGGCCAAGTTCTTTTGTGCTGCCTGTAGGCTGGCCTTTTGAATCTGATCTGCGACCTCTACGCAAATCTTTTGACGGAGTTCCATACCTTGATTTAGAGGACGCCACATATTGAGAACTTCATCGTAGTGGTGCCAGTCTGTATCTTTGGGGTGAACGGATGCAATATAGGTAGACCCATACATCTTTTGCATCAAGAGAGCAATATGATAGTGCGTGGCATCTGTCGTATTGTGGATGTAAGCCGCAGTATCTTCATCAATCACTTTCTGGTAGATTTGAGGACTATCATCACGCGCCCACTTATGAAGACTGCGTTCCGTCAAACGAGGACCATCACCATCCATCCGCATTCCTGTATCCCAATTGCGTTTCAGCTGATGGACTTCCCGCGCTCGGTGGTGATCCCACTTGTGAGGACACTTGCTCTGTGTAAATTCCATCCAGAGATTAAACATCTCATCTGTCTTTGCAATATTGTGGAGACACCAACCAACACGCATCCACGAGTCGTGATTCTCTGCACGATCCTCACTCAAGCACTCCAAGACAAGACGGCGCACAATGTTTGTCGCCTCAGGATTTGCGTAAATGTTCACAAGTGTGTTTAAGGCAGTCAGAGTTGGATCATTGACCGCCATTAGACCCGCTGCCGCTTGTTGGAATGCATTTGTAGGTTCTGGTGTCGGAGTGTAGCGAGGAGGGTTTGCAAGTTCATAATATTCTTGTTCCACGTCTTCCTTGATTTGATTGATGTCATCTGGGATCTCGTACCGAACACTCATCAGTTTGAGGAGTTGTTTTGGCGGAAAATCACTAACCTCTAGATCTTCCCAGAACTGGCTATCAGGAGTATATTCAAAGACATTTGTGAGATTGTACGCAGGGACAGAGGGCTTGGAGGCGCCGTAGAACATCCAGCCTTGTTTTCTCCCCATTGAGGGATCAAATACATCCTCGTCCTTGTTGAGATAGGAAGTAGGACCAAAGATGTCCGAAATGACGTTTTTGGAAAGAAGATATTTGCGAATGACATTCCACTTCTCATTGCTGAGAGGGGCATCAGGACAGAGAATATGAATGCCATCTTTGATCTTATCCTTGTCTGCATAAGGTTGCGGCCTTAGCGTGACAAAGAAACGAAGAGTGTTATAGACACTCATATCAAAGAAGTGTTCATACGCCTGTGCTACCCGTGCGCAGAATTCCCGAATATTTTCTTCTGTGAAACGTCTCACCAGTGCATTGGTTTTGCTGTAGTGAAAGTCAAGATCAATCAGAAGTGGTTTAGGAGCATTGAGCCTAGGCTGTTCCACAAAGCCCAGAGGGCGTTGGAGCTTCACAAACAGATAGTCGTGAAGAAGTTCCAAGAATTGTGGATAGTCTTCATCTGTAACGTTCCATCGTCCAGTTAATTCACCCATTCCCGTAACAGAGGCTTCATTGCCTTTTGAGCAGAAGCGTTCGTTCAGAAATCGTGACAATGGATGTCTATTGTATGCTTCAAGAGTTGTCATTGTGTTTCCTGCCATTTGCTATATACTTTTGGGGGTCAATTTTTAGGGTCCCCCTTCCACGCACCTTACATCTAAAGAAAGGTAGAAGAACGAAGAAAGGGATATACAAAGTGATGGATTTGGTCTCTGTCATTGCGCCACAAGCCAAGAGACGGCTTTTGAGAGATATTCAGATGGTGCAAGAGAAACTAATGCAAGAGCAAGGCATATGGTATCATATGGATGAGTCCAATATGACGAAAGGGCTTGCCTTAATTCAAGGGCCTCAAGGCACTCCATATGAGGGCTGTCTTTTCCTTTTTTCTATCCAATTTCCATCGGATTATCCGTTTTCACCTCCGAAAGTTTTGTTTTTAACGACCGATGGAAAAACGAGATTTCATCCGAATTTATATGTTGATGGCAAAGTTTGTTTATCGATTTTGGGTACCTTCTCAGGACCTTCCTGGTCTGGCGCCCAAAGTTTAAGTTCTGTTTTAATGAGTATCCTTGGAATCTTAGACAATAATCCTTTGGCCCACGAACCCGCGTATGCATCTGGCACCTTATTTGATGCCAGGCATCGTGATTATGCTGATTTCGTTGAACATCAGATCATAAAGCTAATGGTAGAGACGATTCAACGTTTTGATCAGGGAGATGCTGTACATCCTTGGAAGCCTTTTCAAGAAAGAGTAGAGGAGCTTCTTCCTTCTTTAAAACAAATTCTTGCGAAGAAAATTCTTCAGAAGCAGGAGTCTCCCGAGCGCTTATGGGGGAGTGTCTTGTATGGGATGGGAGGGCGTTCCTTTTGGAAGAAGATGGCGAAAGAGACCCCTTGGATCTCCGTGGAAGCCACTGCCTAAACTTGAATGGAAACCCCCTGTAGAAGTAGGGTAGCGAATGAACTTTTGTCCAAAGTGCGAAAATTTACTTGTTCTTGAACAAGGCTCCAATGAAACAACGGGTCCCACAGGAGAAAAAGAAAAAACATATTTCTTGAATCGTATTTGTAATTATTGCACTTACTCTGAAATTGATGCCCAAGGAGGTCTTGTCAATGAAACAATCGTTCAAGAACGTGCCAGTGAAGGATACAAAATTCTTCTAAATGAATTCACGGAACAAGATCCTACTCTCCCTCACGTGACAACTCTGCCGTGTCCAAACACGACAGGAAACCCTGAGAAAAAACTACCCATCTGTCCAACTCATACCTCTGGAACTCCTCGTGATGTCATTATTATCAAGTATGATGCACAGAATATGAAATATCTCTACATTTGTAATGTTTGCAAAGAACAATGGAAGAGCCGTTCTTAGATCTGAATCCATTCGGGTGGAAACAAATTCCCAACGCCTCCCTTGAACCAATGACTTGGGACAACTACTTTGTTCCGTTCCTTTTGCGCTCCTAAAAAAGCACCCCACCACGAAAAGGAGGAGTTGGCACAGATCATACCTCCCAAACACGTGGACATAGAGGCCAAGGCTTTGACCTCATTCGGCTCCTCCACAAAGATTTTTTTGGGGAGACGCTGAAAAAGTGGTTGCTGCTTGCACCAGTCTAAATCATCTGAAAAAATGTAAAACTCGACTGCATTTGTATCAAAGAGTTGCAAAGCTTGTTCATAGTATGTGAGAGGTTGGACAGGTAAAACATCTGAATAAGGAGGATGAAGATAATCACCGCGTCTTATATGAATTCCAACACGAGAAACTGAATCGTGGAGTGATGCCCTGTAATTGCCCAAGCCAGACAAATAGACCTGGCGAATGGCCTCTTCGTGTCTGCCAATTGGAGGATAATTCTGAAAATATCCGTGTAAGAGAATATTTCCAGAAAGATCACTCGGAGTCCAATCCTCAAATCCAGGTTCACCTGGGTGTTGGACAAATTCTGTTCGTAATAACACATCGATAGCAGTTTGATCCAAAGGTTTATTTAACCGATGAATAAATTCACGAAAGATAGTTTCTGCGTATTCCACTTTGGCTGCATTGTGCGAATTATAAAATTCATCAGGCAGCACGATCCGCCGATTGGTTTCTTTGGCATAGACAACAGCAGCCGCCACTTGAAACATTTGATTGCCGAGGCCACCTTTCCGCACAGGAAGCACAAATCCCATCCGATCTAAGGCTAGCATAGTATTCTATGTTTAGATGGAGAATATAGATTGTGTCTATTACATTAATTTAGATCATAGAACAGATAGGAAAGCAGCCTTTGAACGTGAAATGGAAAGGCTGGGAGTGCCTCCTGAAAAACTTGTCCGTGTACCAGGGATTTACAACAAAGACTTTGGCATTTTGGGCTGTGGGCTCTCTCATAAGAAGGCCTTAGAGACCTTTGTTGCGTCTCCTCATAAAACGTGTCTTGTCTTTGAGGATGATTTCCAATTCACGCTGGATATGAATTATGTACGATATCTTTTCCGTAGCATATTTGATGAGAAAGTACCTTTTGATCTTGTGATGATCGCGGGGAAATTTTTTTCCACACAACCTACACAATGGCCTTTCTTACAGAAAGTTCTGGATGGCCAGACAGCCTCTGGCTTTCTCCTGACAAGGGAATTTGCGCCGAAGCTTATCCAGTGTCTTACGGAGTCTACCCGTCTATTGGACGAATGGCATACGAAAACAGGAGAAAAGAAACACGAGTATTGCAATGATATCTACTGGAAACAGCTTCAGCCGATATCAAACTGGTACTGCACGCATCCAAAAACAGGAATTCAGAGAGAGAGCTACTCAGACAATGAATACAGAGTGACAAATTATGGTGTATAAATCTGCCTAAACTGGATTGACCACAGGAAACAAGATTGATGCAGGAGTATATTAAAGTTCTGGAAGGAACCTCTGTAGAAAGCTTATATACACTTCCTCATAAACAACTGGGAACGCATCCTACAGGATTTGTTGTGATTCACACAGATCCTCTCCTGATTGACTTTCCCTTTACTCTCTGTCCTTTAATGACTTGTCTTAGTGGAAATACAAATCTTCCTGGAAGTAATCCTCACGATGTGGTAGTCTTGTACTCACCGAGGGAAGGACCCTTAGAAAAGTTGTTATATACATTGTACGAAACCTATAAAGATACACGATGTACAAAAACACCCAATTCAATGAAGCGCTATATTTTTGAGAGCAAACTACCACCCCGAAAACTCATTATCCCATGTTTTAAGCGCCAAGAGAATCTTGTCTGTGTTCTCAAACGTTTTGCAAGTATAGAACTCCCTCGTGAAGGCTATTTTCCTCAAATCTTGCTTGTGGAACATTCTCCGTACCCAGAACTTGAATCGATTGCAGAAGAATATAGGTGTGAATATATCTGGTTTTTCCTTGATCCACGTATTCCTACTCTTCCACTGGGTCAATTTAACAAAGCCTTGTGTTATGACAAAGCTTTCTTATATGGATCTCCAGCGGAATGGTATCTCTTTCACGACAATGATGTACTTGTTCCAAAGGCATTCTGGAGTCTTTTAGATCAAAATGTAGAAAGAGCAAAGACACAATTTCTTCAGCCTTATACAGGTCGTTGTCTTTTCAATCTAAAACCTCCTGTTGCGGAAGCATTCCGTGAGAATCTATCCTTGGCAGATGAACCTATTGATTCCTCTATGATCTATGAAAGAATACCAGGAGCCCCAGGAGGAAGTCTTTATTTGTCTCGTCAACGCTATTTAGAAGCAGGAGGTCACGATCCGCAATTCTGTTGGGGATATGGTCCTGAAGATGCCCTTTTTTATCAGAAACTTGAACTTCTAGAACCGATTGCTTTTGCGGATAGTCCACCCATAGATCTTATTCACTTATGGCATCCAACTGCAGCCAATCAGAATCCTTTTCGGAATGAAATGGATTTTTTTGTTAAGGTTGTATTCAAAGAAAAAAAACCAGAGGAAAAGCTGGCCTATATGAAACACAAGGAGTCCCTGCTTAAAAATTTACTGCAGAATATAGCTAACTAGTATCAAGATGTCGTGTGATGTACTCACGCCTTACTTTTATAGAACTCCTCCACCTCTGCTTTTGTACAAGCAGCGATTAGAGGAAGAATTTGCGCTCATTGATCGATTTGGATTCACAAAAGTCTTTCAACAGGTCTATGAGATTATTCGCATTGCACGAGAATTGCATATACCCCATATTATCCGAGGTTCAGCAGGATCCTCTCTTGTCTGTTTTCTAATGGGAATTACGGAGATTGATCCGATTCATTACAAGTTAGAACTTGCACGTTTTATGAATAGTGGAAGAACAGATCTTCCAGATATTGATATAGATGTTCCTTACAATCGTAGAGAGGAACTCTATGCCCGTATTCAAGAGAAATGGCCGAATCAGGTTGCACGAATTAGCAATTATGTGACCTATAGTCACAAAACGGCTACACGAGATGTGGCAAAAGAAGTTCTTCTTGAAAAACTCTCACCTATTCGTGAATTACGCTCCAAGGATGAAATCAAACGTCTCAAAGCTCTTCAATCAAAGAAATTTTCTGTAGAGAAAGCTCTTCCAGAGAAAGAGGATCAGGAAAAGGTCAAAGAAGAAGCCAAACGACGTATAGGAACTCTCAAACATTATAGTACCCATTGCGGAGGGATTGTTATCTTTGAGGAACAAGGTGCTATCCCAGAAAATCTTCTTCTTGAGACGGATGATAGTCTTCCTCATATTAAACTTAATAAAGATGATACAGAAGAAGCAGGATATATCAAAATAGATATCTTGAGCAATCGAGGTCTAGCACAACTTGTGGATGCACAGGAAAATCCGCGTGGTCTTTTAGAGTATCCTGAACGGGATGCACTTACAGAACGAATGTTGGCAAAGGGTGACAATCTTGGCCTTACCTTTGGAGAAAGTCGTGGGATGCGCAAACTCTTTCTAGGAATGAAACCACGACATATGGACGATATTGCCATTCTATTGGCACTCATTCGTCCAGCGGCTGCCACACAAGGACGAAAACGCGAATTCCTCGAACGTTGGCGATATGGAGCAGAAGAAACAGATCCTCTTGCAAAACAGATTATCTTTGATGATGATGCCATTTGTATAGTAAAGGCTGCGTTAGGATGTGATTCTGCTGAAGCAGACAAGTGGAGGAAAGTCTTTGCAAAAGGCAATCCTGCAGGGCGTGTTCAGTTTCGTCAACGCTTATATCAGAAAGGAATCTCACGCTCAGTCCAAGACTATATTATGACGGAGCTAGATTATCTTGCATTATATTCATTCTGTAAATCACACGCAGTGAGCTATGCGCAGCTCGTCTGGGCATTGGCTTATGAGAAAGCACATAATCCTCACCGCTTCTGGTTAGCTGCACTGAATCATTGTCATAGTGAATTTCGTAAATGGGTGCATTATCGAGAAGCGCGATGCAGTGGTCTTTTATTAACCCGTGAAGCTCCTCCGTATAGACTGGGACAAAAACAAGGGTCTCCTTGTCTTGTTTCTATCAAATCGCAAGGAGAACAGCTTCGTTTAACGCAGATGTTTCAGAAAGAAAATATACGAGAGCAAGACTTTCAAGATATGCGAGACTATGGATACTGGCTTTCTGATCAATTTCTCGGAAATTGTGGTGTTTGGCCAGTATCCCAACAACCCTTGGAAAAATGGTTTGGATCTTCCAAGGAGCAGCAGCAGACCAAAGTATCCTTTCGTGGGATTATCGCAACAGGTCGTGTCTTGCGTCGTGATGGATTGGTTACATTGCTTACGATTGGAGTTGCAAATCAACACTATATTGATTTGGTCTATCCAGAGATTGATTATAGTTCATTATTTAGTTATACTGCGGTAGAAGGAAAAGGTCTCTATGAAAAGAAAGGCAATCTAGAAACAATTCTTATTGAGTCCGTCCACGGAGTCAGTCTACAAACGCTCCGTAATGCGAAGGCGTCCCTCTAAATGTAGGGCAAGGTCATCTAATATATGCAGAGGACAACACGAAGGAATAGAGAAGTGAGGTTGACTGCTCACAAGATAACTCCAATGTTCTGTGCTCCAGCGTCTAGCCATCTGTCCATACGATTTTTTTCCATCAGACAACCAACGATCCAATTGTGCTTGCAGTTCCACCGAGATTCTTTCACGAAAGACAGACAATCCAAGTAAACTAATCAACAAATGGAACATATCACGCCCTTCCTTTGGACAAGGGTCCATGGGAGGTAAGACGCCATCTCCCAGGTTGACCCAAGGCTTTCCACGAAGGGGTTCGGACCCTAGGCAGGCAAATCCAAAATCTAAGACAACAACCTGAAAGGGACAATCTAAAACCCAGCGTTTTGTTCCTCGTAAGACAGATAGACTACAAGGAATAGGTTGAAGTAATAAATTATTGAATTTTAAATCGCGGTGATCTAAATTAAGATGCATCTCCAAGGTTGTAAGAAGAAGACATACTTGTGCCAATAAAAATAAGGCATCCAGATCAGGTGTTTTTGTCTTTGCAAACCATTCAGGAATCGTGACACCTTGAATATACTCCATTGAAAACCAGATTTCATCCTCTTTCCAAAACACATCATAGACTTTCGGAACAGCCCAAGACATTCCCTCTCGTTCCAATGTTTTGTGTGCAAGATGCTGCAAGACAGCTTCTTGAAACAAATTCATCTCTGCCATCCTTGGTTGTTTCACAATCACAGATGTTTGGCCTCGCTTTGCGAGATAAACATTTCCATAGGATCCTTGGTCTAACTGAGAGAGCAGTTGGAAGGATGTACGAATTTGATGTGTTGCGCTAGAGATAGTCTTGGTTTTTGGATTGTAATAAGAAAGCTTTGAAAAGTCCACCTTTGGAATCTGAGGAATCGAGTAAGAGCCTTGTATACCAATTTCGTCCAATGCCCACATTGTGGTGCAACCTATTAAGGACAGAGACCCTATCGATTGAGATAGGAATCAATATCACTCGGTGTTTGAAAGACTTTGGAGAGCTCCACCGCGGTCAGTTCACGCGGATGTTCAGGTTGAGAGGGCATCGACCCATAACGTTCCTGAAATAAACGCGGGGCTTCATTCTGTCGGATACCTGTTTCTCTATCCCACCATTGTACAACGACTTGCCGAAGATCTGGTTTATCTTCGCGTTCATACAGGGGCAAAGGAACATACCGATGTTTATAGGCCCAAAAACGTTCATCAATCGTATCAGGATTCATACGACAACGTTGCAACCATCGTGACGGAATTTCCGATTCAGAGAGAGGACTCCAACCTTCTCGTTCAAAATACGTGTCCCATTTGATGCGTCGTCTGCGTTGATCAATGTGAATAAGTTCGTGGGGGAGAGTCTCTTTGAGACGATCTTCAGGATAGTAAATCGGTATACAGATTAAATTGGGCGGGCGTGTATGAGGAAGCCCAGCTTCTGCAGTGGGATGCATCGTAACAATTTCTGTCTGCAATAAATAAGGGTTTGTCTGCTCAGACATTGCAGCATAAAAAAGAGATTCTCTTGCTTTTTTATTTATTGCATCCATCTTTGTAAAATAGGAATCATATCGTTCCGCTTGTCGCAGCTTCTCCATCTATCTTTTCTGTTTCTCCTTTTTTTCCTTGTCTTTGGTTAAAGTGGCCTTGGCTTTGGCTTTGGCTTCCGTATATTGTTCTGCAATCGCCTTATTCAGAAAGTAAGTGTTCAATGTTGTTTGGACTTGGGGTTTCGCTTGCTGGGCAATACGCTCAGACCGACGTGTAGCTTCTGTGGGCATCACAAGAACATTTCCACCAAAGTTCTGTGTTGTAGCTTGGACTTGCTTGGTAAATCCAAAGCGATTCACAAAGGCACGTGTCGCACCTCGACTACATTCTTGATAGGCTTGATTAAAGAGAAGACGGATGGCAAGACTTTCGCGTTCTCCATCGGATTGTTGAGTATTGGTGTGAACGTATCCAGGAATTTGGTCCACGATCAAGCCAAAGAGCTGACCAATCGGTTTCTCCAATTGATGTTCAATGTAATATTTG